>Ga0208357_1000812_pt1 | contig 24007 bp, 24 predicted proteins | sample NGESurdeep092012_6_FD_184487 | JGI IMG/M metagenome (GOLD analysis project Ga0208357, IMG submission 184487) | Arctic peat soil microbial communities from Barrow, Alaska - NGEE Surface sample F52-2 deep-092012 (SPAdes) | ecosystem: Environmental > Terrestrial > Soil > Wetlands > Peat ...
GCCGGGTCGGCTCTTGGCGCGAAAGCGGTCGTCGTCTTCGTCGCGGTGGTCGCTATCGTGCTGTTCTTCCTCTTCTCCGTGCTGAACTGAGAGGCAGCGATGCACACCAGCCAGTTCATGACGTACATCTTCCCGGTCTCACTGTTCCTTGCCGCTGTGCTGTGGGGCTTCTTTCAGCGTCGCGGGAACTGACCGTCGCTCGGTCAGCCGAGCAGCTGTCAGCCGACCAGCACGCTCGCCCGCACCTGGTCGAGACCGAAGTCGACCGGCGGCGTTGCGAGGCGGCCGGCTGCGAGGTTGAACGCCGCTTGTGCACTCGCACCCGCTGTACTGATCAGCGTGAGCTGCGACTTCACGTCAGCCAGCGTCGCGGGGTCGCCGGGCGACGACATCAGGTGCTCGATGTCTTGGGCGACATCGACGGCGGTCGGAAAGCACCACACGTACAGTTGCTGCGTGGCCGCACCGAGGCCGTAGTTCGCCACGGACGACGGCGGTTGCAGGGTTCCGAGGTCGTCGATACGGCTGTTTCCCATGGGGGTGCAGTCGAGGGCGGTCTGGCTCGCGATCGCCTGCGCAGTCTGACGGTCGCGCACCACGCCGGCCGTGATCTGGTTGTAGGCGCTGAGCGCCTCCTCGACCTCGACGCTGCAGGACTGCAGGTCACCTCTGACCTGGACGGCGTAAGTAGCGAAGTCGGACCGCAGCTGTGCTGCGGTCGCGCGGTGGGGCCAGTCGACGACTGCGGCGAGACCGACCACGATGACAACCGTGGCTGCGATGCTGCTCTTACGATGATGCAGAACCCACAACCACCACGGCGGTGCGGACACATCGGTATGCGCGTCGGTCGAAGTCGACGCGTCCGCCTGAGTGGGAGAGTCTGTCACCGCAGGAACACTACAACCAGTTCTCGCACGACCACCTAGAAGGGATGGCCGATCGCCGTGTTTGCGCACTGGTCCTTCGACCCGTTCATCCTGGTGATCGCGGTCGTCGTGGGCGTGCACGGCCGTGGCTTGCGCAAGCACCTCAACGCGATCGCCAAGTCAGGCCGGCCGACCCGCCCGTGGGCCGGGCAAGCGTTCATCTTCTGGGGTGGCCTCATCGTCTTGCTGCTTGCGGTTGTATCGCCGATCGACTACTGGTCGGACACCTATCTGACCGCGCATGTTGTTCAGCACATCCTGCTGGCCTTCATCGCGCCACCGCTGATCGTGCTAGGTGCGCCGTGGGTGCCGTTGTTACGCGGTCTGCCGCGCCCGGTCGCGCGCGCGTACGGCCAACTGCTGCGCTACACCCGTGCCCGCAGACCTGTCGCGGATCGGCCGGGCTGGCATGCAGCCGCGGCGGTCCGGCGGTTAGCGGCGAAGCCGTACATCCCAGTGGTCGCGTTCAACGTCGACATGCTGATCTGGCACCTGCCCGGCCCGTTCGATCTCGGCGCAAGGAACCAAACCGCGCACATCTGGCTCGAGCACGGGTCATTCTTCGGCCTCGGTGTGTGCCTGTGGCTGCAGATCTTCGGTTCCTACCCGTTCCGCCCAGCGCTTGCGCCGATCGGCCGAATCGCCGCGCTGATCGCGTCGAACGCGACCATGGTGATCATCGCGATGACGATGGTCATGTTCACTCACGACCTCTACCCCTGGTACGCCAGCCGCGGCTTGGCCGCCCAGGAGAGCGACCAGCAGATCGCTGGCGCCATCCTGTGGGTGTGCGGCGAAGTCACCTTCCTCCCATCGATTCTCTACACCGTCACGCGATGGCTCGACGACGGTACAGAGCGTTCGACGCCGCGCCCGCTCGCCGTCCCAGCTCTGAAGGCTTAGCCGGAAGAGCCGTACGGAATCGCCACTTGAACGGTCTGCACTTTGACCCATTGCGGGCCGGTCAGCCGGTAGTCAGTGAATGTGGCGGAGTCGACAACCAGGGCATCGCTTCGATCGGCTGCAACCGAAATCGTCGCGGTGCCCGCGGGCGGGTTGGCTAGCTCGGTCCAGCTGCTTCCCGGCCCGGTAATCACCGCGGCGCTCAGGGCGCCTGAAGCGGCTTTGGTGAGCACCGAGAAGCCGGCGTCCGATGTGACCCCAGTGGACAACAGCCCACCGTCGACCGGCTGTGGAGCCGACAGTGTCCACGCCGCCGAACCGGGCGCCGACTTCCACGCGGCGATGTAACTCGTCGTCGAACCATCGTGGACGCCTATCAGCGCCGCGACGCCTTGTGTGTACTGCACGATGCGCAGCACCTCGGTAACGTCCTTCGCGTCCGCGGTAGGTAACTGCACGCCAGCCGATACGAACGTCGACCCTGCACGCTGAAGCAGTCCGACGACGCCTGGCAACGAGCATGAAAGGCCGAGGAAGACGTCCGTGTCGGTCGTCATCACGGCGGTCAGTTGCTGCACTCCGCATGCCTTGCCAGCTGACAATGCCCCGATTGCGGCAACTGTGGTGACCGGCTGCCACGCTGACACCAGCGCGGCGCTGGCCAACACCTGTGTAGCAGTCAACGCGGCCGCGCGGCCACTTGGAGAAACGCTGAGCGCGTTGGGCACATTGGCCAGGCCACCGGACAGCAGTCCCGGTGTGTAGGTCGTGCCGCCGTCGTTGGTCGACGCCAGCGGGGAGAAGCTGAGTAGCTGGCTTGGACGAAAGCCAACGACAGCGCCCGTACTCGTCGGGGCAATGACGAGCCCGCCGTTGTCGGCGACGTCCGGCGGGGTGTGCTCGGCCCATTGTTGGCGACCGGCGGGGAGGGTGAATATCTCCCAGAACGTATTCGTGGGGTCGTCGAGATGGCCCATCGGAAACGTTGCCCATGTGCCAGTCGGGGTGGTGACGGACGTCGCGAGCGGGACGCCGATCGACGAGTTCGCTGCACTCGGCGCGGAACTATCACTCGACGGCGAACTGCACGCCGTCGAGATGGTCAAGATCCCGACGGTGACTGCGAAGGCGGCGCATCGGCGCCTAGGCCCGGGCGGTTTCAGCGGCGTCCGGTACGAGCCTTTCGGTGATCTCATCCGGCTGCGACCGCGCGCATTTCTTTGTTCAACAAGGCGGCAAATGATGCGGAGTCGGTCGCCGTATTACCAGGATTGGCACCGAGGATTGTGCGCAGGTGGCCGCTGCCGTCGATGACGTAGGTGGTGTCGCTATGCGCGGCCATCCCACCACTGCCGATTGTCTGTACTTGAATGCCGTAGGCATTCCACACCGCGGTCAGCTGGGCGAGTGATCCGGTGAGGAAGTACCAATTGGGCATGTTCATATTTTCTTGGGAGTCGAAGGCCTGCACGAACTGCACGCCGAGGTAGGCGGGGTTTGCGACCACCGCGACGAACGCCGTGTTCTTCGCGGCCGCCGCCCCGAGCGACTCATCGACCTGGCGAAACTGCTGAGCGATCAACGGGCAATCGCTCGTGCACACCGGATCGAGAAAGGTCAGGGCAACCGTCCGGCCCTTCAGTGTCGTGAGGCTGACGGGTGAACCGTTCTGGTCGGTCAGCTCGAAGGGCGCAGCCGGTGTATCCGTCGGCTCCGGTTGGCCGTTGATCGCCTCCGTGACGATCGTGTCGGTGTGCGTATTGACCGATGCGAAAGCCATTGGCACGGCACCAACCAACACGATGCCGAACGACGCGACGGCCGCGGTTACGCCCAGGGCCGCCGGAGAGCTTAGGGCAGTACGCACGCTTGTCGGTGTCACATGCTCGGTTCTAAGGGTCGCCGGGGAGGCTTGCCGGGTAAGCGCTAGATACCCAGTGCCGATGAGCAAGACCGTCGGGATCATGCTGTTCGGGTCGGTGCCAAGCCCGCCGAGGAAGCCAAGGTCTTGCACAAAGACCCACACCGCGACGCACAGAACACTGCTGCACACCAACGCCACGAACGTCACCTGGTCGCGACCCGTGAGAAGCGCCACCCCGAGCCCCGCGAGCGCGAGAACGACGAGGAGGTTCACGATCCATCCGTGGTGCGCGTCAAACGTTGCGAACGAGTTGACGACCGATGACAGGGCATGCGGTTGCGGGGTCTTCGCCATGGTCCGCACCATCGACGTGAGGGAGCCTGCTGTCGCGTGCGGATTGCTTTGGCCCTGCCAAAACCCACGTCCGGGCCATGCTTGCAGAATCGCCATACCGATGAAGAAGAATCCCAGGACGCCGAGCAGTATGCGGCCGACGCGTTGGCCGGCCCAGGCGCGTTCAGGTAGGGCGATCAGCACGCCGGCCACGACATAGAACAGCACTGCGCCAGGGGCGCCGAACAACCAGCTGAGGCCTGAGCCGAAGATGCCGCCGAACGCCTCCCCGAAAACCCAGACGACAAGGCCCCAGGCGACGCTCCCGGCGCCCGCCAGCTGTGAGAGCCGGCCGCGCCGCGCCACGAGTAGCAGGACGCCGACGCCAATCTGGATCCAGACCGCTGATGCCGCGGCCGAGATCGGGTGTCGTAACCAGATCAAGGTGCCGTTGTTCACCAGGTGCTGAACCCAGTTCGGCGAACTTGCCGCGGCTGGCTGGACGACTTGCGTGGGCAACCCGACTGGCATTCCCTGCTGGAGTTGCAGCAGGCCGTCGAAGATCCAGAGCAAGCCGAAGGTGATGCGCAGAAACTTGCGCGCTGGATGTTCGCTGAGCTCGGAGGCAGCGTCGAGGACGGGAGGGTCGGACGTCGCGGCTTCAGTCGTGGCTTCCGTCGCGCCAGGGGGCGCCACGCTCAGTTTGGGCTTGGGCGCCGTATAGGGCCAGACCCAAGCGGTTGCTGCAATGAGCAACAGGACGAGCACGATAAGCGCCTGATGGCGCAAAGCGGACTCAAAAGCCGCGAGAATGAGCGGGTTGCCGCCGGAGACGGTGCCACCCATACCTTGCACGGCAGCGACCTCGTTTCAACGTGTTGTTAGCGCGCCCCACGCCCGAGTGTGGGGTTGTTCCAGGTCACTTTATGGGAGCGGTGGCAGCGCTGCGACGGCCGGCGGCGACGTGAGGGTGTCCTGGCAATCCAGGCCTAATGAGACGGCGGGGTCGCGCTGTTGGAGACGCGGCCGGCCCAGGCTGCCTTGGCGCCGGCGTCGCCCACTCGATAGACCTGCACACCCGTGGCGACCGCCAAGACGACGACAAGCACGGCAGCCGTGCGGAGCGTGCCAGTGAGGCGGTGAGTTCCGGCGTACCGTCTCAAAGCTGGTACGGCGTCGACTACACGACTCTCGAATACGTTGAGCTGCCCCGCGTGCGCGCGCCGCAGCGCATCGACGACAACAAACACGGCTAGCGCCACTCCGAATGCGGCAGCAAGTGGCAGGAGCTGGTGAGCGAGTTGGACGTGTATCGCAATAAGCGGGGTCCGTGGCAGTCGAGCACGTAGCTCGGAGCCACTGCGGAACGCGAACGGGACAGCGGCACACGCGATGAACGCCACGATAAGTGTTAGCAAGCTGTGTGCGCGCCTTGCTGCTGACACCGCAACCAGTAGCAACGCCGCCAGTACCGAGACGGGGAGCAGCACGACGACGACGTGCACGATCAGGACGTGTGTGGGCGAACCGTGAATGGTAACTGGCATGAGTTGTGGTCCCTGTTGGTTGGACGGAACGTTCCAAGCGTAGGGGTGTCTCTAGGCGGTAGGCGGGGTAGGCACTGCACTTCGCAGTCATCGCCGCGTCGTCAGGATTTCGTCAGGTGCCGGCCCGTACGGTCAAGTTCTTTGGCTGCAGGGGGTTCGAGGCGTGCTGTTGACTCGGCGCATCGGTGTGAAGGTTCCACAGGTGACCGTCGGGTTCTGGGTGGTCAAGGTCCTGACGACCGCGATGGGTGAAGCGACCTCTGACTACAGCGTCCACCAGGTTGACCCAGTCATCGCGGTGGCATTTGGCTTTGTTGCCTTCGTCATTGCATTGGCGTTGCAGTTGCGGTTGCGCGAATACGTCGTGTGGATCTATTGGCTGGCTGTCGTCATGGTCGCCGTGTTCGGGACGATGGCCGCCGACGTTATCCACGTTCGATTCGGCGTGCCTTATGCGGTGTCAACGGTCGGCTTCGCCATCGTTTTGGCGGCGGTGTTCATCACCTGGTACAGGGTCGAGGGCACATTGTCGATCCACAGCATCAACACGACGCGACGCGAGTTGTTCTACTGGGCGACGGTGCTCGCGACCTTCGCGTTGGGCACAGCAGCAGGGGACATGACTGCGTACACGTTCCACCTCGGCTTCTTCTCGTCCGCGTTGCTGTTCGCCGCTGCCATCAGCGTTCCGGCTCTGGCCTTTCGCTTCACCGGGCTCGATGCGATCGCCGCATTCTGGTGCGCTTACGTGCTGACGCGTCCGCTCGGCGCCTCGCTCGCCGACTGGATGGGCACCCCGCACAAGCTCGGCGGACTTAACTGGGGCAGAGGAAATGTGAGTATCGGGCTCACGCTGCTGATCGTGGTCGGCGTTGCGTTGCTGGCGCGCACACGCCGCGCCCCGGTCAGCACGGAAGTAAACGCTTAGGCCCACAGTTCGGCTAGGCCCACAGTGCGTCGAGTTGCCCGGCCACGACGTCAGCGGCTGGCACAACGGCGGTCATGTTCGCTGCCGGCAGCACGAGATCAGGGTTCGGGGTCCAGTGCTCGTCGAAGTAGTGCGTGACGTCGCCGGCCAGAAATCGTGAGGGCTGCGACCACGAGTGTGCGTCGTCGTGTGCGCGCGGGTGATGGTGGTAGCGCAACGGAACGTAGACGTTCAGGGCGCGGCGTGGTCGGGTCATCGCGACGTAAAAGAGTCGTCGCTCTTCCTCGAGGCCGTTCACACCCCCCGACGGCGCTGTTCCGAGCGCCATGTCAGAGGGAAAGTTGCCGTCGGCGGCGTGCAGGAGATGCACGACATCCCACTCGAGACCTTTCGCCGAGTGCACGGTCGACAGGACCAGCCAGTCTTCGTCGATCAGTGGCGGCCCGGCGAAATCGCCGGTCGACCGCGGCGGCTCGAGCGCGTAGTCGGCGGCGACATCGGCCAGTCGCGCGCACGATGCAGCGGCATTCACGAGCACATCAAGATCGGCAAGGCGCGATATGGCGTCCGGGTACGCGGCTTCGATCAGCGGTGCGATCGCGACCCGCAGGCGTTCCGCGTGCACGCCGACCGTCTCACCAGCATGCGATGCGAGAGCTGAAACGGCGGTGTCGGCGGCTAGTCGTACCCGTGCAGGCAGCAATGCCGACGCATCCGGCCACCGCGCCAGCACATCGGCGTCCGCCTCGGTCTTGTTCTGAACAAGGGCCAACGCATCGATGACGCGACGCGCCGTCGCTGGTCCGACGCCATCGAGGAGTTGCAGGAACCGAAACCACGACACCTCGTCGCGCGCGTTGTCAGCGAGTCTGAAGGCGGCGAGCAGATCCTTGACGTGAGCGGCTTCGAGATAGCGCAAGCCTCCGTACTTCACATACGGAATTGCGCGCCGGCTCAGCTCGAGTTCGAGATGTTCGGAGTGGTGCGCGGCCCTGAACAACACGGCCTGGTCGCGCAGCCGGAGGCCAGCCTCGCGATGCTCGAGCACGCGATCGCACACAGCGTTGCTCTGCGCGTCTTCGTCGGCGCAGCGCAGTAGCTGCGGCCGGTTGCCGTTAGAACGCTCCGGCTCTGCAGCGCGCAGGATCGCGCTAAAGCCCGCTGGCGCCTGCGCACCCACGGCGTTGGCTGCTGACAGGATTTGCGGCGACGAACGGTAATTCGTTTCGAGCGTGATCGTCGTCGCGTCGGGAAAGGCCAGCTCGAAGTCGAGAAGGTGGGCAGGATCGGCGGCGCGAAACCCGTAGATGGCCTGCGCATCGTCGCCGACGACAGTGAGCCGGCGATCGGAGGTGCGCAACGCCGCCACCACGTCGACCTGCAACGCGTTCACGTCCTGGTACTCGTCGACCAGGATGTGGTCGAACTCACCGGCGAGTTGCGGGCCGACCATCGGATCGAGTGCCGCGGCGCGCCAGTAGAGCAGCAAGTCGTCGAAGTCAACGAGACCTAGCGCGCGCTTTCGCACGACGTACTCCTTGCACATGGCGGCGATCGATTCGGTCAGCTCGCTGCACCACGGCGCGACCACCGCGATCACGTCGGACAGCGGTTGCCCGGTGTTCACGGCTCGCGAGTACAAGTCGAGCAACAGCGCCTTGCGAGGTAATCGCCGACGTGCGGTGGGGGCGCCCAGATGCTGATCTCGGACGAGATCGAACAGGTCAGTGGCGTCGGAGGTGTCGAGGACAGAGAACCCGTCGGACAGGCCGAGCCGGGGTGCGTGATGGCGCAACGTGCGGTGGGCCACCGAGTGGAAGGTGCCACCCTGAACGCGACCCGGGCTGCGGGCCCGCCCTGCGGTCGGCATCTTCGCGAGCATCGTTTCGGTGCGGGCGAGCAACTGCCGGGCTGCCCGGCGGGTGAAGGTGAGGAGCAGGACGCGCTCGGGAGGCGTGCCAGAAGCCAGCAGCCAGGCCACCCTGCTGGCCAGCACCGTCGTCTTTCCGGTGCCGGCCCCGGCCACAATCCGCAGCGGCACCGGCGCCTCGAAGGTCGCCGCCGCGCGTTGTTCGGGGTTTAGCTCAGCCAGAAAATCGAACACATGTTCGACCCTAGCCCATCAGCCGCCGGGCGCGGCGCACCAATCACAGCTTCGAGGCGACCTTCTGCGCGCCCCCGTTGCCCTGGGCAACCTGCGCGGGCGCACTGACGTTCGGAGTAGTGGTCTTGGTCTTGTTCGACTTCGAGCGCGCCGTCAAGCTGAAGCCGGCGTATGTGCTTTACCGCATCAGAACGGGACGGCGGTTTGCAGCAGGTTCGTTCCCTGTTCACGTCCCGATACTGTGCGGTTGAAGTCGATGGCGTCGAGGGCGAGTGACGCGCCACCGATGCCGAAACTCCAGCTGCCGCCGGCCGTTCCGGTGAGGTGGAGTTCGCATGGCTGGCCGTGACGAGCGGCCCACTCGTGTGCCACGTCGGCGGTCAGCGCACCATCGTGGTCGGCGCTTAGCTCGAGCGGCCGATTGGTTGCTCGGCTGATGTCGATGCGGTGCATCCACGTGTCGCGCGTCAGGATTGTGTCGGTCAGATAGCCGATCGTCCAGTCCTCGTCATGCCCGCCGACCGGCTGCGGGATAGGCAACCGGCGGTTGCGGACCACGCCGGGGATGCGGCGACGAGCCCGCGCCGCCCGAGGGCCGACGAGCCGCACGCGGTCAATGACCTGCTGCGCAGACATGTTTGTCCTTGCGTCAACCTGCACGGCGGTAAGCGCATCGATGAAGACGCCGCCGCGCTTCTTCGCGCGGATGGCCTGGCTAACTCCTTGCCGCATTGAGGCCGCCATCTCGGCCATGCCGAGCACGTGGCTGGCCATAGTGCGCACGTCCCAGCCCGGGCAATCGGTGGGCCGATTCCAGTCCTGCTCCGAAAGAGTCGCCAGCATGTTCGCGAATCGCTCGTACTCCGTCGCGGCGAGTCGCATCAGGGTCGACCGGTCGAGCGTTGAGAGTCGCGGACGGGCCGAGACCCGTGTCGTGGGCGCGGTTTCGGTCATCGCGATCTCCTTCTCGACCCGGGTAAGCCGAGGTTGTCGGCGAACATGTCGACTCCCTTGTCGAGCAGTCGTGCCCACCGGTCGCCGCCGGGCTCGTTCGCTTGCTGGGCGTTGATCAAGCCGCCGACGAGAGCAAGCAGCAGATCGATGTCGCCAGGGTCGTTCACCCCAAACCTGTGGAGGTGCGTACGCATGCGCTCGAGCACATCGACCGCGGGCGCGTACGACTCGGGAGTCGGAACGAAGCCAGGGATGACGCGCTCGTTCATCAGCTGGTAGCGCGCGGGGCTGGCCATCGCAAAGTCGAAGAACAGGTTCGCGACCTTCTTGATGGCCGCGCGTGCCGACCGCGGAAGGGTGAGCTCGGCCGCTGCAAAAACCTCGCTGTACTGCGTCCAGGCTTGGCCGAACATGGCGTCGTAGATGGCGAGCTTGGAGGGAAAGTAGGAGTAGAGAGACGGCGCCTGCATTCCGATTGCCACCGCGACATCGCGCAAGGTCACTTCGGTCAGGCCCTTGTCCGCGGCGATTGTCCAGGCCGCGTCGAGAATCTCGGCGCGCGTCGCCTCACGTCGTTCCGTCTGCCTATCGCGGATCGGAGTACCTAACATGATTAGGAGAATGCGCTGCGCACGACCACTACGTCAAGAGCGACTCGTAGACGGCTTCAAGAGGCGCGGTCAGCGAGACGCCGATCCCTCACTGATACAGGTCGACTCCTCACAGATGCAGCTTCTGCGTTCAGAAAAACGTGAATCTGTGAGGAGCCGGAGCCAGAACGGCACCCTGAACCTGAATGTGTGAGGAGTCGGAGGCGGACCCGGGGCCGGCACTTGAGAGAGCTAGGCCGTCTCGGTCAGCACGCGGGCTGACCCGAATGCGGGCGCCCGGGCCGCGGTCTCGAGTGCGACCATCGCGACACCGGTCAACCCGGCCACACAAGCGCCCACCGCGACCGGCGCGTCTGAGGTGCCCAGCGCATAGGCGAGCCAGCACACCTGCGAGGCAATCCGAAGTGCCCAGGTGCTCAGTGACACACCGGAATTGATGTGCGCGCGCCAGTTGCCGACCGAGTCATACAGCTGCGGCCAGGTAGAGACGGTGCCGACCGCGAACGCGAGATAGCCAACGGCTTGCGTGGGGATCACCCATCCCGTCGTTTCGAGGAGACCGCCGCCGACCGCGAGCAGCACGGCACGCCGAGCCCGCGAAGTCGGAGACTTCACCAGCAGCACGACCGCGATGGCGCCACAGACGAGCAGCAAGTTTCCGGGGAGTTGCGGGAGGGCACCACTTCGTAGCCCGTAGGTGAACCAGAGCAGGCAGCCAAGGACGGTGAGCGCCCACGAAATCGGTGATACCCCCGAGAGCGACGGATGCCGCACGATCCGAACGATCTGTGGGACCACCATCGCTACGCCGAGCGCAGCTCCCAGGTAGCCAAAACCGAACGCGATCTCGTGCGTGGTCATCGCCGTGCACCCACCGTGCATACTCCTCAAACGGGACGGCGATCACTGGCGATCATCCGCAGCTACCTGTTACCTCGGCATATCGTTGGTGGTTCTTTAACGATACAGGTGGAACGATACAGCACCGGAGAAAGGAGCGCCCAGATGACCCCCGGACGCCCAACTCTGGAGACCGTCGCGCAAGCCGCCGGCGTATCGGCGATGACGGTGTCGAACGCGTACAACCGGCCCGACCAGTTGTCGGAGGAGACCCGAGCGCGCGTGCTCGCGGTCGCGAAAGAGCTCGGATACGCGGGACCCGACCCGGCCGGGCGGTCGCTGCGAACGCGGCGGGCCGCCACCATCGGTGTGCTGTTGACCGAGCAGCTGCCCTACGCATTCGCTGACCCCGGCCTGGTGTCGTTCTTGCACGGGTTGGCCAGCGGCCTCGCCGACGCCGGGCAAGCGCTGTTGCTGGTACCCACCGAGGGCAATGCCGAGCACGCGCATGTGCGCAACGCACTCGTCGACGGGTTCGTCCTCACGTCGCTGGTGCCGGGGCATCCTGCGGTGGTCGACGTCCTGGGTCGCCGGCTGCCCGTGGTCTCCTGGGGCCAACCGAAAATCCCCGGCGTGCCACGGATCTGTGTCGACAACGCCCGCGCAGCAGCCAAAGCCGCGCGGCACCTGCTCGACCTCGGTCACACCAGTTTCGGTGTCGTAACCTTCGGCGACAGTGCCGCTGGCGTCACCTTCGGCGACAGTGCCGCTGGCGTCACCTTCGGCGACAGTGCCGCTGGCGTCACCTTCGGCGACAGTGCCGCTGGAGTCACCTTCGGCGACAGTGCCGCTGGAGTCACCTTCGGCGACAGTGCCGCTGGAGTCACCTTCGGCGACAGTGCTGGTCCGCTTCCCTCTGGCGATGCTGGCGCTGCGGTCACCTCCGGCGACGGGCACCGCGACGCGCCCGCGCGGGTGCCCGGCGTCCAACTCGGGATGCGCGCCCGGGTGTCTGGGTTCCTCCGTGCGCTGCATGCCGGCGGGATCGATCCGAGCTCGGTGTCGGTCGTTGCCGCGGCACGAAACTCCCGAGCGGCTGGCAGAGATGCTGCTGCGCGGATGCTCGCGGATCGGCGTCCAACTGCGGTATTCGGCGTCACCGACGTGCTGGCGCTCGGCACCCTCGACGCCGCCGCGAGCGCGGGTATCGAGGTCCCGCGGCAGCTGTCGGTCGTGGGCTTCGACGACGTCGCCGCGGCCGCCGCGAGCGTGCCGCCGCTGACGACCGTGGCCCAATCACTGTTCGATCAGGGTCGGTTGGCCGCGAGTGTGGTGCTCGATCAGGTTGCCGGCCGACCGGTGCGCATCCCGCCGATCCGCACCGAGGTCGTGGTCCGCGGCAGCACGGCGCCGCCGCGCGGCGCTTAGGAGCGCAGTGTCGACCCCGTGTTAGGTGCGCACGCCTATCCTGGCGCTGATCGTCGATGAGTTCGCCGAACTCCTCGACCTGCAAGATGTGTACTGGGCAAAGCAGGGTCGAATCAGCGTCGACATCGCGATCGCGGTGATCGCAACCGGCGGCTCCTACTTCGCTGCCCGCCCGTTCTGGCACCACCTCGCCAAAGGGAGATTGCCATGAGCGGCGAATGGGGCGTTGCACTCGCGGAGATCGAGCTGCCTGACTTCGAACTTCCCCGGCAGCAGCCGGTGATCCCGGCGGCGACCTATGAGCGCCGGATCGCGGGCCTCTACCAAGCGATGTCGAAGCGCGGTCTCGACGCCGTCATCGTCTACGCCGACCGCGAGCACTTCGCCAACATGTCCTACCTCACGGGCTTCGACCCGCGCTGGGAGGAGTCGTTGCTGATCCTGGTGCCAGGCCAAACCCCGCGCCTTGTCGTCGGCAACGAGAACGTCGCGTGGGCCAGGGTGGTGCCGTTCGAGATCGACGTCGTCCGGCTACCGAAGTTCAGCTTGATCGGGCAGCCGGATCCCGGCGACGTGGCACTGTCCGCCGTCCTGCGTGACGCCGGGATCGCGGCTCCTGCCGTCCGCCGGGTGGGCTTGATCGGCTGGAAGTTCTGGACCGGCCCGCAGACGCAGCGCTGGATCGAGCTCCCGCACTTCATCGTGGAAGAGGTCGCGGCGCTCGTCGAAAGTGTCACGAACGCAACCGACCTGCTGATGAACCCGGACGGCGGGCTGCGCATCGACAACGATGTCGACCAGATCGCTGCGTTCGAGTTCGCCGCAACGCACGCGTCGGAGGCGGTGCGGCGGCTGCTGCACGGCGTCCGGGCTGGAATGACCGAGCTCGAGGCGACGCAGCTGATGCAGCCCATCCTGCTGCCCTTCAGCTATCACCCGACGATGTTGAGCGGGCCTAACGCCGCATATGGAGTCGCCAGCGCGGGTGACCGCGTTTTGCAAGTGGGTGACCCGGTCTGCACCGGACTTGGGTACTGGGGCGGCAACACCGCTCGGGCTGGGTTCCTGGTCGAAGAGGCCAGCCAGCTCCCGGACGCCGCCGCCGATTACGTGCAGAAGCTCGCCGAGCCCTACTACGCGACGGCGGCTGCCTGGTACGAGACGATCCGCATCGGCCTGACGGCGGGGGAGTTGTATGACGTGACGTTTAGCCGGATCGGCGATCCGTTCTACGGCGTGTACCTCAACCCAGGCCACTTCATCCACCTCGACGAGTGGCCGTCGTCCCCGGTCAGCTCCGCATCACCCGTGGTCTTCACGTCCGGCAACGCGCTGCAGTTGGACATCATCCCGATCACTGGCAGCGCGTATCACACAGCCCAGATCGAGGACGGCGTGGTGCTGGCGGACGCCGAGTTGCGACTGGAGATCGCGGCGCGCTACCCCGACGCGTGGAGCCGGATCCAGCAAAGGCGCTCGATGGTCACGAAGGTCTTCGGGATCGATCTGCACGACGAGGTGCTGCCGCTGTCGAACGCGGCCGCCTACTTCCCGCCGTTTTGGCTGGCGCCGCAGCTGGCAATGATTCGGGTTTGACCTTGCCCTGAGTCGGCATCTGCGCTGCGTTGGACGGCGGTCGGCCAGCCGTCGCTAGCAAACGGGTGCAGAGAGTTCCCTCGGGTGGGCGATGGGTCGAGCAACCCCCGCTGCCGACAACTCTGACATCAGGGTGGCTGCCGTGGAACTGCCGCGGCGCCTGGCTTGCCGTGGGGAGGTTGATATGTCGCGTTCACGTTTGTTCGGTCGTGTCCTGGGGTCCGCTACCGGTCTGGTAGCCCTCGTTGCTGTCGTCGGTGCTGGCTGGAAGTGGTAGTCGCTGCCGTTGCAGCTAACACAGTCCAAGCCGCTTACGGGAAGGAGCTTTCGTCGTGAAGGCAGAACTCATGACGCCCGTCGTCGACGCCGATGGTGTCCTGGTCGCCGGCCACAAATGGCGCTAGATCACTGCGCTCGCTAGGCGCACGGAAGTACAGATGCACGGGTGCACGTCTGCGCGGAGCACGAGAGGAGGGCAGCAACGGATGGCGATTCGCCGCAAACTCGATACCTACATTGGCATCGCGGTTATCGTTGCTGCCCTCCTCGTCGCATTTTCGGCGCTCAACGCCGTCCGAAACGGTTTGACCATCGCCGTGGTCCCGGTTCTGGTGCTGGGGTCCGTCCTGGTCATCGGTGAGCTTCGCCCGATCCGGATCTCACACGGCGACGGCAGCGTCGACGAGGTCACCATCTCCAGCTCGTTCAGCCTGGCCCTCGTGCTGACCGGGCCACTCATCATTGCGCTAGGTGCGCAATCGATCGCGACCCTCCTCGACGACGTTCGTCAGCGCAAGGATCTGCGCAGGATCGTCTTTAACCAGGCGCAATACATCATTACCCTAACCGCCTCACGCCTCGCGTACTCGGCGTTTAGCAGTCGCGGCTTCTTCGAAGACACCCGCGACCTGCGGCCACGCGACGTTCTTGGCGCGCTCGCCGCGGCCATCGTGTTCTTCGTCGTCAACCACGTGATCACCACGATCGTCATCGCCCTGTCGTTGGGTGAGAACCCGATACAGCGGATGCCGATGGACTTGCGCTACCACTTGTCGACGTCCGGCGTCTTGCTTGCGTTGGCGCCAGTCTTGGTCATCGCGGTGGACTTCTCCGCCTTCGCGCTGCCGCTCCTGGTGCTGCCGATCGCCGCCGTGCACAAGAGCGCCAAGCTCGCCATTCAGCGCGAGGAAGAGTCGTTGCACGACTCCTTGACCGGTCTGCCGAACCGGACGTTGTTCCACCGAACGGCAAGCACCATGCTGGCCCGAGCATCGGCCACTGGCTCGTCGACGGCATTGATGATCGTCGACCTCGACCACTTCAAAGAGATCAACGACACGCTCGGACACCACATCGGCGACCAAGTGATCGAGGCGGCTGCCGATCGGCTTTCCGCGGCGCTCGGCGCGAACGCGATGGTGTGCCGCCTTGGTGGCGACGAGTTCGCAGTGCTCGTGCCGGACATCGAGCCAACCGCCGTCCTGATCGTGGCGCACATTGCGCTGCGAACGCTGGCCGCGCCATTGACGGCGGACGGCGTTCGCATCGACGTCGGAGCGAGCATCGGCGTCGCGGTGGCACCCGAGCACGGGCTCGACGTGTCGACCCTGCTGCGCCGCGCCGACGTTGCTCTCTACACCGCAAAAGAAGAGCGCAATGCGGTTCGCCTGTATTCGCTGGACGACGACCGCAACACGGTCGAGCGGCTCGAACTCCTCGGAGATTTGCGCGGTGCGATCGAGCACGGCGAAGTCATCGTGCACTACCAGCCAAAGATTTCGGCACTGACGGGCGGCGTCATTGGCGTCGAGGCACTGGCCCGTTGGCAGCATCCCGAGCGCGGGCTCATCATGCCGGACGACTTCATCAACCTGGCAGAGCACACCGGGTTGCTCTCGCTCCTGACCGCCTCTGTCCTTGGGACCGCGCTCGCGGATCTACGGCGTTGGCGAACAGTCGAGCCGACGCTGACCGTGGCGGTCAACGTGGCGCCGGCTCAGCTGAATGACCGCGAGTTTCCTGAGTCCGTCTGGGTCGCTTTGCACCGAGCCGGCGTACCCGCAGCGGCGCTGACTCTCGAGGTCACCGAGAACGGCGTCATGGCGTCGAGCGGCCGGGTGCGCCAAGTACTCGAAGACTTGCGCCGCATGGGTGTGCAGCTGTCGATCGACGACTTCGGGAGTGGTGCGACTTCGCTGTCGTATCTCGGACGGCTACCCCTCAACGAGTTGAAGATCGACAAGGCATTCGTGATCGGTCTTGCGGATCCGGTGAATCACGCGATTGTGCGATCGACAATTGAGCTCGGACACAACCTCGGAATGCAGGTTGTCGCCGAGGGCGTGGAGACCGTCGATGTGTGGCATGAACTCCAGGTGCTCGGGTGCGATGTTCTCCAGGGCTACGTGATCGCGCGGCCGCTGACCCAGATTGCGATGACGTCGTCACTCTCCAGCCCGCGGGCTGTTGCCCCGATCGCGTACCGCGCCCGTCTTGCCCCCGTGTCGGACGTCGCTCTCGGCGTCCTCTCCGCCCTCCCTGCGCCACAGCACTGATCAGGGAGACCCGCCAATGCTGATGGCCTTGCTCGCTGGCTTGCTCGTGGCGACAGTGCCGCTCTTTGGTGGCCACCTGCGGGCGCTCGCGCACGTGCGCATCAAGTCGTTTTGGCTGATCGCTGGCGCGCTTGCCTTGCAGGTTGTTGCGATCAGCGTGGTGCCGACCTGGCCGCGTGCGGTGCTCGTGAGCGCGCACCTGGTCAGCTACGTGATGGCCGGCTGGTTTGTCTGGCTCAACCGGCGCGTCAGTGGACTGCCGATCGTCGCTCTCGGTGGTGCTCTCAACGCCGTGACCATCGCCGTCAACGGCGGTACGTTGCCTGCCTCACGTTCGGCGCTTGCCACCGCCGGCATCCATCCTGTGGCCGGTGACTTCAACAACTCCGGCGTGCTCGCGCATCCACACCTGGCGTGGCTTGGTGATGTCATACCCGTTCCTGCGAGCGTGCCGATGGCCAATGTGTTCAGCATCGGCGACCTGCTGATCTTGCTCGGGCTCGCCTACGGTCTGCATCATCTGTGCGGAAGTCGGCTCGTGCGTCCTTCGCGACGTACCGAGCTCACGGCTGCTGCCCCCGCCACGACTACGGGCGCCGCCGCGCTAGGATCACCGTCGCCCACTCGACGAGGACACCGGTGGTTCCCGACAACTTCGACGGATACTTCACCGCGGCGGCATCCGCAGCCGACGCCCTAATCTCGTGCGTCCGCACAACTCGTCGCTAGTTGTGGGTCAGCCCGCGGGCGGTGGCGGGTCGGACGGCGGGGAGTTCGGCGGCTGATAACCCGGCGGCTGATAACCGGGAGGTGGGTAGCCGGGCGGTGGGTAGCCCGGGTAGCCGTACGGGGGATACGGCGGTGGTTTCGGTGGTCCGCTCCAAAACGGTCTGCCCGCCTGCTGTCCACGGCGGATCGGTGCTTTGCCGCCGGAGAACCAGCAGATGCCCGCGACGAGCGGACCGAACGGGACGAAGAACGCGATCGCCGAGCCGATGACCCACGTCTGCTTGGTGTTATCCCACCACGGTCCAAACGCCTCGGTCGGCTGTCGAGCAATGCTGATCAGACCCGCTATTCCAACAATGTAGAAAGCGGCGAACACGAGCCAGATTGCACCGAAGAAGAGAAAGAACCCGACCGGGAACGCCGCGTTGGTCGAGCCGTCGGTGGTCACTTACTGAGCGTAGTGGCCGCATTTAGTTCGTGACGGCATTCCGGACTTCTGCGACAGCCTCATCGAGGTCTTGGTGGAATGAGACGGTCGACGGGTCGTGCATGCCGGGCGCCGTCGTCACGCGGCGCTGCTGCATGGCGGTGATCGCACTAGTTGAGACCATCGCGATCCGCGCAACCTTGTTGGCGACGACGAACTTGCTGAGGCGCCGCCAGGTAGCCATTCAACGTTGAAGGATCCGGTCATGTCTGGGCCCCTTCTCGCAGCATGCGACGCAAGACTTTTCCTGATGTCGACCTCGGGATCGACTCGACAAACTCTACGGCGCGCGGCCTCTTGTACGGAGCAACTCGTTCGGCACACCATGCGAGAAGTGCGGCGTCGGTCAGCTCGATCTCCTTGCGCACAACGAAGGCCTTGGGGATCTCGCCGGCTTCCCTGTCAGCCAGTCCGATCACGGCGACGTCAACGACCAACGGATGCTCGCGCAACACGGCCTCGAGTTCGGCTGGCACGATCTGGTAGCCCTTGTACTTGATGATTTCCTTGAGCCGATCGACGACCCAAACTGTTCCCGATTCATCGATCCGGACGGCGTCGCCGGTGCGCAACCAGCCACCCTCGACAATCGCATCGTCGGTGGCCGCAGGATTTCCGAGGTAACCGCGCATCACCTGCGGTCCGCGAATCCAGAGCTCGCCTGGCCCTGTGGCATCGTGGCGCGTGACCGGATCGACTACTCGCGCCTGCGTGCCCGGCAGCAAATGGCCGACGGAGCCGGCCGGAGTCGCAGCGCCGACATCGGGGACCCACGTAACGCCTGGACTCGCTTCGGTCATCCCGTAGCCCTGACCGACTGAGCACTTCAAGCGAGCCTCGAGCGCAACCACGGTCGCGGCGTCCAGCGGCGCCGCACCTGACATGGCGTGCCGCACAGAGCTCAGATCAAACTGCCGATCTGCAGCTGCCACGACGGCGGCCAATGGGGGAGCGAGGTGCAGTCGCGTCACGCGTCGTTCGCCGATCAGCGCCAAGTATCGATCCGCGTCAAAGCGCGGCATCGTGACAATCGTGGCGCCGTGGCGAAGACCGTAACCCAAGATGATGGACATGCCGTAGATGTGAAAGAAGGGCAACGCTGCAAGGAAGACGTCGCGGGAGTCGACGTGGTAGACCGCTTCGTGTTGGCACAGGCACGCAACGAGGTTGCGGTGGGTAAGTAACACTCCCTTGGGCAGGCCGGTGGTGCCGCCTGAGTACGCCAGCACCGCGACGTCCGATTCAGGATTGGCAGAACCGCCCTGATGCGTGTCAGTGGCGGCGGCTGGTTCGCCGATCGTCGTATTGCAGAGCGACGTGAGGTCGACGACCGGGATCGCGGCGGCAGCGCCCGCCGCCAAGGCGACTGACATCGCGCTCGCGTCCGCGATGAGTGCGACGGCATGTGACTCGTTCAGTTGACGACTCACCTCGCGCTGCGTGAGTTGCGGATTCAGGGCAGTGATCGTCGCGCCGGCTGCGAGTGTGCCGTAGAAGGCTGCCGCCCAGGCAGGTCGGTTGGGACTCATCAGGGCCACGACGTCGCCTGGCTGGACCGGCACGGCGGCGAGATACTGCGCAATCGCGGGCACAAGTTGGCGGAGATCGCCATACGTCAACGACTCGCCGGTAGTTCCGTCGATCAGCGCGGGATGTGCCGATTGATCTGTGGCTGCGGAAAGAACGTAGTCAGGAAGGCTGATTCGCGGGATGACGGGATCCGGGTACAGGCTGCTGTAGATCATGCCTGCAACACCTGGGCCGATCAGATCCGGTCGTAGGAATCGAGGCCGGGCCGCAACGTCTTCTCGTCGAGGAACTGCGCAAGCCCTTGTTGCTTGCCGCTCTCGGGATCACCGAGAACTGCCTGGTCGAGTTTCGCGTACAGGTAGTCCTCTGCTTCATCCCACGACATCAGTCGAGCCTTCTTGAACCCCACCTTCGCGGCGCGCAGAACGGCTAGGTTCATGCCGGCCAGCTTCTGCGCTACCTCAGTCGTGCGCTCGCGCAACTGCGCCAAGGGCACCGACTCGTTGACCAGCCGCATTTGCGCGGCGCGGACTCCGTCGAACGTTTCGCCGGTCATGATGAACCACAACGCGTCGCGGCTGGAGACGGTCTCCGCGAGAGCGCGACTCACCAGGCCGCCGGGCGGAATCCCCCAGTTCACCTCTGACAGACCGAAAATCGCTTCGTTCGCGGCAATCGCCAGATCGCAGCACACGAGTGGGGTGAACGCCCCGCCAAAGCACCAGCCGTTGACCATGGCGATCGTCGGCTTCGAGTAGTGAATCAGGCGACGCCACTGCCATTCGGCACTGTCGCGGCGCGCTTGGATTTGCACATGCGGGGGGCTCGCATCAACCTCGCGGAAGTACTCCTTGAGATCCATCCCCGCCGACCATGCATCGCCGGTGCCGGTGAGTACCACGACGCGCACGCGATCGTCGCCCTCTAACTCCTGCAGGACAGCGATCATTTCGCGATTCAGTGTCGGGCTCATCGCATTGCGCTTGTCGGGACGATTCAGCGAAACCCAGCCGATGCCGTCTTCGATCACTACCGCGACAGTCGACTCCACTGTGGCCCTCCAGTATCAAGTACCTTGATATGGACAGTGTGCTCGGTGAGGCGCCAGACCGCAATCCCTGGAGCGCACGCTTGTCGTTGCTACCGTGTCGGTATGACGACCGCGGGCGGACGCACCGGTGCGACGCGCGCAGTCGTTCGAGCTCCCGCGCCACGACTGACCTACCTGGTGAAACAAGCAGAGCTCGCGATCCGGGCGCAGCTCGACCGCATCGTCGGCAGGCACGGCCTCACGACCGTGCAGTACACCGCATTGAGCGTGCTCGAACGTAATCCTGGGATCTCGTCCGCGCAGCTGTCGCGGCGCTCATTTGTCACCGCACAAGCTGGCAACGAGATGGTCGCCATCTTGGAACGCAAGGGCTTTATCGAGAGACAGCCGAGCCCGGCGAACTTGCGCATCCGGCTCGTGTCTCTGACGGCGGCCGGAGCGGCGCTACTGGAATCGTGCGACGGCGAGGTCGACGAACTCGAGGCAAGAATGCTGCGCGGCGTCGACGCGTCGACGCGGCGACAGCTGCGGTCAGCGCTTGAGTCATGCACGGCGAATCTTCACGACGGAGCCGCGGGTTCCGACGTCCCGCGTCGTTCCCGATAGGGGACGGCGAGTGGCCGGCCGCGGTGTCTCAGGTGGGGCCAGCGTGACGAGTCGGGTCGCCGACATCTTGGAGACGTTCGCCGGCCAGCGCGAAAGCTTGAGCCTGTCTGAGGTAGCGCGACGAGCCGGCTTGCCTCTCACGACGACCCACCGCCTCGTCGGTGAACTCGTGAGCCGGCATTTCCTCGAACGCGACGAGTCCGGCCGGTATCAAATCGGCCTGCGCCTGTGGGAACTCGCGTCGCACGCGCCGCGATCAGTCGGGCTGCGCGAGTCAGCGCTGCCGATCATGGAGGACTTGTACGAGGCAACGCACGAGAACGTGCAACTCGCCATCATCGACGGCATGGACGCGGTCTACGTCGAGCGGATAGCGGGCCGTGACTCGGTGCAGGTGCTGACCCGTCCCGGTCTTCGGCTCCCTGTTCACGCGACCGCTGTCGGGTTGGTGCTCCTCGCGCACGCCTCACCGGAGACGCAGGAGGAAGTGTTGAGCTCGCCGCTCGCGCGCTACACCCGCTACACGATCACGGATCCACGCCGGTTGCGGCGGATTCTCGCGGAGATACGGCAAGTCGGATACGCGATCAGCGACCGGCAAATCCAAACTATTTCGTCGTCGGCCGCCGCGCCGGTCCGAGACAGTTCGGGCGCGGTCGTCGCCGCGATCTCCGTCGTCGTCAAGGCGAGGGACAACATCTCGGCGCAATACGTGCCCGCTGTGATGGCGGCCGCCCGGGGAATCTCGCGTGCGCTGGCGTAGCACCTAGCCGACCTGCTTCTCCAGTTGCCGTGCAAGGACGTCGAGCACCCGATAGCAGGGGAGCACGTCCGCAACGCTGGAGTTTGGCTCGCGGCCTTCGTTGATAGCCGAAACGAACTCGCGATCCTGGAGTTCGATGCCGTTCATCGACACCGCCACGTGCGAGACGTCGACGAGTTCGTCCTTGCCTGTGAGCAGATCGTCGTAACGCGCGAGGTAGGTGCCGTTGTCGCAGATGTAGCGGAAGAACGTCCCGAGCGGGCCGTCGTTGTTGAAGCTGAGTGACAGCGTGCAGATCTTGCCACTCGACGTGCGCAACTGGATCGACATGTCCATGGCGATCCCGAGAACCGGATGGATCGGTCCTTGCACGGCATTCGCAATGACGACGTCCTCGCCCGTCTGGTACTGGAAGAGGTCGACCGTGTGTGCCGCGTGGTGCCACAGCAGGTGGTCCGTCCAGCTCCGCGGCTGGCCAAGGGCGTTCATGTTGGAGCGGCGGAAGAAGTAGGTCTGCACGTCCATCTGCTGGATCGCTAGCCCGCCCGTCACGATCTTGTTGTGCACCCACTGATGCGAGGGATTGAACCTGCGGGTGTGCCCGACCATTGCCACTAATCTGGTCTCGCGCTGCACCTCGTCAACTGCCAGCGCGTCAGCCAGGTTGTCGGCGAGCGGAATCTCGACCTGCACGTGCTTGCCTGCGCGTAATGTCGCGATCGACTGTGCAGCATGCAGCTGAGTCGGCGTGCAGAGAATCACTGCGTCGACGTCATCGTGCGCGAGCGTCTCGTCGAGGTCGGTGGTCGCGTGGGGGGCGCCGTACTTTTCGGCCACCTCGCGCGCCTGCTCGATGCGACGGCTGACGATCGAGATGATCTCGACGCCGTCGATGTTCTGCAGGGCGTCAAGGTGCTTGATGCCGAACGCGCCGGCACCGGCGACGGCGATGCGCATCTCTCAGCTCTCTGCTTCTGTTGACTGCTGTGGCCGGACGACGATGTGTCCGACAGCCGTGTTCGACGCGGGCACATGGTAGAACCGGTAGAGCTCTTTGATGGCCGGCCCCATCGCTCCGCGCATGATGAGCCACATCACCATCTCGACGCCTTCGGAGCCAGACTCGCGCAGGTATTCGAAGTGCGGCATCTTGCGGAGCAGTTCGGGGTCTGCTGTCAGGTTGTCGAGGAACGCGGTGTCGAACTCCTTGTTGATCAGGCCGGCGCGAGGGCCCTGCAACTGGTGACTCATGCCACCCGTGCCCCACACCTGGACGTTCAGATCCTCCGGGTAACTTTCGATCGCCCGGCGCAGCGACTGTCCGAACAGATAGCAACGGTTGCCGGTCGGCGGGGGGTACTGCACGACGTTGACTGCGAGCGGAATGACCTTGACCGGCCACGCCTCGGGCTGGCCGTAGACGAGAGACAACGGCACCGTGAGCCCGTGATCGACCTCGAGCTTGTTCATGATGGTCAGGTCGAACTCGTCGAGAATCATCTCCTGGGCGATGTGCCACGCGAGGTCAGCGTGGCCCTCGACGACGGGTACCGGCCGCGGGCCGTAGCCTTCATCGGCGGGTTCGAAGGTGTCCGCACAGCCGATGGCAAACGTGGGGATCATCTCCATGGAAAACGCTGATGCGTGGTCGTTGTAGACGAGGAAGATGACGTCGGGCTTTTCTTCCTTGATCCATTGCTTGGTCCACTCGTAGCCCTCGAACAGCGGGCGCCAGTAGTCGGTCTGGGTCTTGCCGAGGTCGATCGCGGCTCCAATGGCGGGCACATGGCTTGTCGTCAAGCCTGCAGTGATTTTGGCCATCTCAGCGGTGCTCCTTGATCGAACGGTTGCCTTCGATAGACCGCCCACCGGCCAGCATCATCGCGGCGTACTCCTCGACGGTCAGGTCGGTCATGGTGCTGACGGCCTGCTGGAAGCTGAGACCGTCGGTAGCGAAAATCTTGGCGAGGAAGTAGATGTTGCCGCCCTCTCGAATCGCGGCGTTGTAGTCGCGAGTGAGAACCGCCTGCTTCTGCGCCTGTGTCATCGGCCACTCGTCGACGTACGCTCGCTCGTCGGCCTTGAAGCGCGCGCGATTCTCCGCCTTCATCAGACTCATACAGAACTGATTCAGGGGGTAGCCCTTGCGCGAGCGTTGCGCGGTGAACACCGTGGTGCCGGGGATGTCGTCGAAGTCGGAGACGTCCACGCCTACTCTCCTTCCCAGTAGAGCCGCATCGGGTTGTCGA
>Ga0208357_1000813_pt1 | contig 24007 bp, 20 predicted proteins | sample NGESurdeep092012_6_FD_184487 | JGI IMG/M metagenome (GOLD analysis project Ga0208357, IMG submission 184487) | Arctic peat soil microbial communities from Barrow, Alaska - NGEE Surface sample F52-2 deep-092012 (SPAdes) | ecosystem: Environmental > Terrestrial > Soil > Wetlands > Peat ...
AGGCGGCCATCTCTTTTAACACCGCGTTCTTGGCCCCGTAGGCCCGAACCTCACCTTCAAGGGCACCGACGGGCTTAACTACGAGAGACGTCACCCTCTAAGTATTGCCGGTCAGTCGAATTGAGAAAAAACCTCGTTTGGCGAGAAAAGTGGCGACGAGTACGCTGGCCTTGTGCAGCCACCGTCTAGGCCCGACCGCAATATTGCCCTCGAGCTGATTCGTGTCACCGAGGCCGCCGCTATCGCGGCCGCGCGCTGGGCGGGGCGTGGCGACAAGAACGCCGCCGACGGCGCGGCCGTGGACGCCATGCGATTCGTGCTGGGCGCGGTGGCGATGGACGGCGTGGTCGTCATTGGCGAAGGCGAAAAAGACGAAGCGCCAATGCTCTACAACGGCGAAGAGATCGGCGATGGTCGCCCGCCTCAGGTTGACGTCGCGGTCGATCCCGTCGACGGAACAACGCTCACCGCGATGGGTCGAAACGGCGCGCTGTCGGTCATTGCGCTCTCCGAGCGCGGCACCATGTTCAATCCAGGTCCTTGTTTTTACATGAAGAAGATTGCGGTCGGTCCGAGAGGTCGCGGATCAGTTGACGTCAACGCGTCGGCCACGGACAATCTCACGGAACTCTCGAAGCGTCTTAAGAAGCCCGTCCAGGAACTGGGCGTCGTCATTCTCGATCGCCCTCGTCATGACGATCTCGTCGCGGAAGTTCGCGAGGCGGGTGCGCGTGTTCTCTCAATTACCGACGGCGACGTCGCGGGCGCCATCGCGACCGGCTGGCCGAATTCGGGCGCCGACATCCTCCTCGGTATTGGTGGCACGCCCGAGGGCGTCATCGCCGCCGCCGCATTAAAGGGCCTCGGCGGCGAGATTCAAGGTGTCTTGCACGCTCAAAACGAAGAAGTGAGGAGAGAAGCTGAAGCGCTCGGTTACGACTTCACGAGAGTGTTGACCGGCGACGATTTAGTCGCGAGCGACAACTGCTTCTTCTCCGCTACCGCGATCACCGACGGTGATTTCCTTCGCGGCGTGCGCTTCTACGACTTTGGCGCCACCACCCAATCGCTGGTTGTGCGATCGCGCTCGGGCACCGTTCGTACCATTGAAACCTTCCATCGCCACGACAAACTTCAAGAGTTCACGACCGCTGGATTCTAAAAACACTGTTTCTCTTAATTCCAAGGTGCCGGGATCGAGACTCAGGCGACCTACAAAGATCCGTAAATTGTTGCTCGTCAGGCATATCCAGCACGTCAACTCGCGGAATCGCAGTAACGGGTAATCGTTGACAACTTCGGGACGTGCTCGACAGTTAAGTGGCTTCACCACTCCTCATGAACAGTGCCGCAAACCAAGCCCGAGCAGTTAAGTACGAAGCAGTGCCACGGCTTCGAAGAAGGCATGCCCGTTTAATGGGCGCGTGCTATGTACGTTCGGCTCGTCCAGAAACAGTGAGTATTGAGTCTGATTGCCTATTTTTGGACTTCAATTAAAGTGTAAGAAAAGTCTTAGAGGAGAACAGTGAGCGCACGACTACGAGCCGTAGGCCCAGACCTACGCCGGGTGAACCAGAGTGCGCTTCTGCGATTGCTCTTTCTCGAGGGCCCCCTCGATCGGGTACGCCTCGGCCAGATGACCGGCCTCAGCAGCGGAACAGTAACCAACTTTGTGGCATCGCTGCTCGAGGACGGGCTCATCATTGAAGTAGGGCGAGAGCAGTCCGAGGGTGGTCGTCCCCGGGTCCTGCTCGGCGTAAATCCCGACTACGGCGCCGTCGTGGGTGTCGACATCGGTGAAACAGGTATTCGTGTTGAGGCCTTCGACCTTGACCTACGGGTCATAGGCGTCTCAGACGTCGCCCTCTATCCTCAACACGTCGGTGCTTCCGTGACCATCGCCGAAACCGCGCGCGCCATCGAACACCTCAAAGGGATCCTCAAAACGGAGGGCCGTCGTTTACTCGGCGTCGGTATCGGAGTGCCAGGCATGGTCGAGCACGGTTCGAACGGTGCTCGCGTGCACGCCCCACTAATTAACTGGCACGATGTACCGCTCGAACGCGAGCTCCATGAACTCGTCGGCGGGTCGATCTTCGTTGAAAATGGGGCGAAGGCTCTTGGGCAGGCGGAGATGTGGCTCGGTGCCGGACGGGGCGCCCGTCACGCCATCGTGACCCTCTGGGGCACGGGCGTTGGGGCTGCCATCTTTACTGATGGGACGCTCTATCGCGGAGCGACCTCCAGCGCGGGAGAGTGGGGCCACACCTGCATCGTTGTGGGCGGCCACAAGTGTCGCTGCGGAAGTAGTGGATGTCTCGAGGCGTACATTGGCGCCGAATCGTTGCTGGATGAGTGGCGGCGAAACGATCCACTCGCTACACCCAATCTCGACGCCGATGACGAGACCTGGGCCGCCCGACTGGTAGCGGCCGCCGCTGAAGGAGGTCCGGCCGCGGCGACTCTTAACGTGGCGGCAAACTATTTCGGCGTCGCCGCGGCGAACTTGGCGAACCTCTTCAATCCTGAAGTGATCGTGATTAGTGGTTGGCTCGGGCTGGCCCTGGGGCCGACAATTCTGGAGCGAATACGCGAGGTCGTGAACGAACAGGCGCTCGACTACACCGCGAGCTGCGTGCGCATCGAGTTAGGTCGATTCCGCGACGACGCGGTCGTCCTCGGCGCGTCGACCCTCGTCGTGGACGAGATGCTGGGCAACGGCGGTGTCGTGCCATCAAGTGTTGTACGCGCCCGTCCGGCGTTGATCTCTAGACCACGCTGATCACGCCCGAGCGAGCGAGTTCGCTGTACCAGCGTCCGCTCGCCTTCACCAGGCGTTCTTGGGTTGTGAAGTCGACGTGCACGATGCCAAAGCGCATGGCGTACCCCCTCCCCCACTCGAAGTTGTCAAAGAGCGACCATACGAAGTAACCCCGAACCGGCACGCCCTCGGCGCGTGCCGCCATCGTCGCCGCGACGTGCTCTTGTAGATAGCTCAGCCGCTCGATGTCGTCGACTTCGCCGCCGATCACCTGGTCGTCGAAGGCCGCTCCGTTTTCAGTGACGTAGAGCGCTTTAAGGTTGTAACGACGGTGAGCCTCGACCAAGACGTCACGTAGTCCGTCGGGGCGAACAATCCAGTCCATGTTCGTACGCGATGCCGTCGGTTCGGGGACCGACTCAAAACCGAGCCAACTATCAGAGTCGTGGCGCACGTGATATCCCGAGTAGTAGTTCATCCCGACGAAGTCCGGTTCGATGCTTAGACCCGCCATGTCATCTTCGTAGTTGTTGGGTAAGTAGGGGGCGAGTCGCTCTTCTAGCGACGCGGGGTAACGCCCCTTCATGAGGGGCTCTAAGAAGAGGGGGTAGTTGTGCCAGGCGTTGGCGCGCTCCGTCGCTTCTACGTCGGCCAGTGACTCACTCGCCGGATAGACGGCCGCGTTATGCATCGCAAGGCCCACGTGGGCTTCTGGATACATGGACTTGAGCACGTGCCAGGCGCTCGCGTGAGCACGTAGTTGGTTATGGATGGCGTGTCCGGTGGCGTAGATGTTGCGAATACCCGGGGCGTGAGCGCCCACGAGGTGCCCCTGCTCCGCCACGACGAAGGGCTCGTTGAGAGTGATCCAGTGATTCACCCGATCACCGAGTCGTCTAGCCACCACCGCCACGTAGTCAGCGAACCACTCGGCCACGTCGCGATTCGACCACCCTCCGCGACGCTGCAGGGCGGCGGGCAGGTCCCAGTGATAGAGGGTGACAAACGGTTCGATGTCGGCGGCCAACAGTTCGTCGAGCAGACGATCATAGAAATTGAGGCCCTTTACATTCACTCCACCGGTGCCGTCGGGAAGAATCCGTGGCCAGCGAATGGAGAACCGGTAGGCGCCCAGTCCCAGTTCGCGCATGAGCGCCACGTCCGCGTCGCGACGGTGGTAGTGGTCACAGGCCACGTCGCCGGTGTCGCCGTTTTCGACGTTGTTTGGGGTGTGAGAGAACTCGTGCCAGACGCAACTCCCGGCTCCATCTGCCAACGGCGAACCCTCGATCTGATACGCGGCGGTTGACGCGCCCCAGTAAAACTCTTCTCGGGAATCAGACTCATTCGTCACACGTATCTCCTTGTAGTAGCCGGCACACGCCGGGTGAGCGAAACAAAAGATGTCACGGGGACTCCTCGTCGACGAGAACGCAGCGCGCCTCGTGACCCTCGCCGCCTCGGCGCCACGCCGGAAAACCAACCAAGCACTCCTCGCGGGCGAACTCGCATCGAGGAGCAAAGGCGCACCCGACCGGCAGGGCCGTGAGGTCGGGCGGCTCGCCGCGTTCCTCGGCTTGGATGCGCGCGACGCTGCTTTGGGTGGGGTCGGGCACCGCGTTACGAAGGAGCATCGTGTACGGATGAATCGGCTCGCCCAGGACCACGCCCGCGGGACCGATCTCGACGAGACGTCCCGCGTACATGATGGCGATTCGGTCACTGACGTAGCGGGCCGCCGCCAGGTCGTGAGTAATGAAAATGAGCGACAGTCCGTGGCTATCTTGAAGGTCGAGCAGCAAGTTCATGATCGTGAGTCGGATGGAGACGTCCAGCATCGACGTCGGCTCGTCGGCGATAAGTAGTTTCGGTCGCGCAGCGAGTGCCCGGGCGATACCGACGCGCTGGCGCTGGCCGCCCGACAACTCGTGGGGGTAGCGCGAAAAAAAGTCCTTCACGGGCGTGAGGCCCACTTGTTGCAAGAGCTCTTCTACTTCAGCACGTTCCTGGCGGCGCGAAACAATATTGAACGCTCGCAGCGGTTGGGTGATGGCGTGCGCGACGGTGTGCAGCGGATCGAGCGAGGAGTAAGGGTCCTGAAAGATCATCTGCACTTTGCGACGATGCTCACGTAGTCGAGCGACACTCGGGTGTTTGGGCATCACCTCCCCGTCGACGGCGATGGTTCCCGCGGTCAATCGCTCGAGGTAGACCAGCGTGCGCGCGAATGTCGTTTTCCCCGAGCCGGACTCGCCCACCAGTCCGAGCACCTCGCCGCGCGCGACCGTGAGGTCGAGATCGGTGAGGGCGGCGACCTCTTGGCGGCGCCCCACTCGTCCAACGCCGTACACCGTGCTCAACCCGCGGACCTCGAGCAGCGGTGCCGACGCGGGGTTTACGTCCGTGCCAGAGAGCGTCGTCGGACTAGTCACGGCTCGCCTCCACTGACCCGTAGAGATGACAGAGCACGCGCCGGCTCCCGTCAATGATGACCTCGGGCGGATCAATCACGTCGCAGACTCCCGGCATGAACGACGGACAGCGTGGAGCATAAGGGCATCCGGGCGGAAGGTCCCTGAGGTCCGGTGGCTGACCGGGGATACCACTTAAGCGCTGACGCTCGCCCGCGAGTGGAGGAAAGGCACCCATCAGTGCGACGGTGTAGGGATGCTTCGGGTTCTCATAGAGCTCGCGCGCGGGGGCTTCTTCGACGAGGCGTCCGGCGTACATGATGGCGATACGGTCGGCGATCTCGACCAACAAGGAAAGGTCGTGGGTGATGAAGATGACCCCGAAGCCCAGTTCGCCGCGCAACTCATTGAGTGACTGAAGGATGGCTCGCTCCACCACCACGTCGAGCGCGGTCGTGGGTTCGTCCAACACCAGCAGCTTCGGTCGCATCACCAGAGCGAGCGCGATCACGGCACGTTGGCGCATGCCGCCCGAGAGTTGGTGAGGGTAGGCGTCGAGATACCGACGAGGGACCTTCACCAGATCGAAGGCCTCTTCGGCCCGTCGGCGAGCCTCGTCGCGCGAGCTCACACCGTGTGCGGCCATGGCGTCTCGAAACTGAGACTCGATGCGCGTGACTGGGTTGAGCACGTTCATGGACGCTTGAAAAACCATGGAGGCCGATTGGAAGTGCATTTGTCGCAGCTCCTCACGACTCATCGTGGTGACCTCAGTGCCGTCAAAGCGTACGGATCCTGACAGAACGCGCGCGGGCGGATCGAGCAGTCCGATGGCGGCGAACGCAAGGGTCGACTTACCAGAGCCCGACTCGCCCGCCACCCCCACGACTTCACCGGCCCGTACCGTGAGGTCCACGTCGCGCACCGCGGTTACGGCCGGTGGGGATGACCAGCCGTAACCAACGGTGAGACCGCGAATCTCGAGGAGGGCGCTCATGACTCTCGCCTCAGCCGAGGGTTCGCGATCTCGTCCACGGCGAAATTGAGCAGCCCCAGGGATGTGCCCACTAACGCCAGGCACAGGCCGGGCACCAACAGCCACACCCACTCACCCAACAAGATGGCGTTGCCTTCCTGCGCCCAGTAGAGCATGGTGCCCCAGGTGACGTCGTTGATGTTGCCGAGCCCGATGAACTCCAGACCGGCCTCGGCCAACACGGCGAAGAGCGCCGCGCCGAAGAAGTTCGAAACGATGATCCCGAGCATGTTGGGAACAATGTGCGTCAGCACGATGTGCCAGCGGCTCTCGCCGGAGACGCGAGAGGCCTGAACGAAGGGCCGTTCGCGCAAGGCGATGGCCTGGGCCCGCAGTACCTTGGCCCCCCACGCCCACCCCGTCACCACGATCACGGCAATCAACACGAAGACGCTGCCTCCTTGGAGATAGGCCGCGAGGATGATGAGCAGGGGCAGCGCCGGCAGCACGAGAAAGACGTTGGTGATCGCACTGGCCACGGTGTCGACGAGACCACCGACGTAACCGGCGAAGACGCCCATCACCAGTTGGATGAGGCTGATCAGCGTGGCACAGACGAACCCGACGAAGAGACTCGCTCGAGTTCCCCAAATGACTTGAGAGAAGATGTCCTGACCGTTAATGGTCGTGCCCAACCAGTGATAGCCGCTGGGCGGAAGGTCGGGCGTAAAGCGTACGGCCGTCGGTGAGTACGGCACCAGTAGCGGCGCGAAGATGGCGACCACAAAGAACACCGCGAGAATCGAAGCGCCCGCCATGGCGCGCCGGTTATGACGGATCTCGCGCCAGTTCACTGACGTGCTCCCACACGGACGCGCGGATCAACGAGGACATAGAACGCGTCGGCGAGGAAGTTCGCGAGCAAGAGAGCGACGGTGAAAATGAGAAAGATGCCCTGGATGAGGGGGTAGTCCTGATTCTCCACGGCGTTCAACAGCAGGTAGCCGATGCCAGGATACGAAAAGACGATTTCGATGAAGACCTGACCCCCCACCACGATCCCCAGAGCCAGCGCCAGTTGGGCGAAGACCGGCAACACGGCGTTGCGCGCGGCGTAGTGCACGGCCACCGTGCGGTCGTGCAGGCCCTTCGAGCGAGCGAACTTGACATAGTCTTCGCCGAGCACGCTCAACATGTTGTTGCGCATCAACAAGATCCAGAGTCCCATCGAGATCAGGGTGAGCGTGATGGCAGGCAACGCGGCGTGATTAATGAGCGAGACGAATCCGGGACCGGTAAGAAGTCCCACTCCTGCGGCGACACCGCCGCCGACCGGGAACCACCCGAGCCGAAAGGCCACGAAGTACAACAAGATGAGAGAGATCCAAAAAGAGGGCAAGGCGCCGAGCAGGAGCCCAAAAGGAACGAGACCCGAGTCGGCGATCGAGCCTCGCTTCCAACCAGCCGTCCCCCGTCGCCAGGCCGCGAACATGCCCAGACCGGTGCCCAAGAGGAATGCAAGGATCGTAGCGAAGCCCACCAAGCCCAACGTCCACGGAAGAGTCTCTCCAATAAGAGTGCTGACGCGCGCAGGGTAGTAGGAGAAGGAGACGCCGAGATTCCCCGACACGACGTTGCGCAGATAGTCAACGTACTGGCCCAACTCACCGGTCTTGGTATTCAGACCGAAGTCCAGTTGCATGGCGTGCATCGCGGTCGGGCTGACCTTTCCCTGGTAGCGCGCGAACATGGTCTCGACCGGGTTGCCCGGCATCAGCCGAGGCAGGACGAAGTTCACCGTGATAGCAATCCACAAGGTCACCACCAAGGCTCCCGAGCGCTTCAACAAGTACCGCACGCGTCCACCGTTCTCATTTGCTTCGCTTACCGCGTGGGAGCGGCCCATGAATGCTGGACCGCTCCCACCTTGGTGTGTTTACCCAATCCTGGACGAGCGCCAGGAACGAGTTGACTATTTCGCTTGCACGTTGAGGTAGACCAACATCGCGCCTTCCTGGTCCGACGCGCTGCCGTCGTTGTAGGGATTGGATGGTGACGGGAAGCCAGTGAACGCGCTGGTCTGGTAGTCAAGCCAATTCCCGCGGCCCGTGAGCGGTACGAGTGGAACTTTGGTGAGCACTGTCTTCTCAATCGCCGTCATCGCGGCCTTTTGCACCGTAAGACTGCTGCTCCCTGAGTACGTGGCGAGCGCCTTGGTGATAACCGGAGAGGTGAAGCGCTCCCAGTCGGACGTCGCTACCTTGCCGATCGGAGCAGACTCGCTCGGATTGAACATGTAGTAGTACTGGTAGTACGGCGTCGAATTGTTGCCGTTGCCCCACGACTCTGCAAAGGTATAGAGGCCCTTGTCGAGGTCGTTGGCGTAGGTCGAGTACGGCTCTTGAACCACTGTCGTGTCAACACCAATGGACTTGAGCTCATTGGACACGTTGTCAGCCGCCGAAATGTAGTCCGTCCAACCAGGTCCCCCTATAAGTACTGTCATGTGGGGCAACGCTTTACCCGACGGGGACTCGAGGTTGCCGCTCTTTGACCACTTGTATCCCGCCGTCTTCAGCGTGGCCCGGGCCTTCTTTACGCTGTAGGAGTACTCGAGTTTCTTCAGCGAACTGGAGAACCACTGAGCCACCTGGGGCCCCGTAACCGCCGACTCCGCGCCACCAGTTGCGGGTGACAAGGCGCCGAAGTAGGCCCGTGACGCGATGAACTTCGTGTTCATGTCTTCGGCCACGGCCTTACGAAACGCCAGATTGTTAAACGGTGCCTTGGCATCGTTCATGTACAAATAGTTCGCGCTCACCGATGGCCAGAACGCGACGTTGGTCGACGGATTCTTTGCAACGAAGGTCTTCGCCGCGTCGGTGATGTAGTCGTACGACATGTCAATCGTGCCGTTCTCGAGTTCGAGTTCAGCGGTGGTGTCCGAATCAACCGAGTTGAACACCACTGATCCGATGGAAGGCTTTGCCGAGTCGAAGTACGACGGGTTCTTCGTGTACACGACCGAGGTACCCGAGAACGAGCCCAGTGTGAAGGGACCCGTAGCGACGGGCGCCGTGTTGGTGTTGGTCGCCGGATCGGTGATGGTTGACCAGATGTGCTCGGGCAAGATGTCCGTCGGCGCGCCGTCGGTCCCGTACAGAATGGCCACCGCCTCGGGAGTGTCGGGCTTGGAGAAGTCGAACACCACGGTGTTCGCACCGCTCGCCGTCACCGAGGTCAAGGGGCTCGTCCATATGCCGTTGACGTCCAGCGTCGGGTTGGCCTTGAGGTAGTTGAACGTGAACGCCACGTCGGCAGCCGAGAAGGCTTTTCCGTCGCTCCACGTGACGCCGCTACGAGTCGTAACGGTCAATGCCAAATTGTTGGCACTCCAGCTGTAACTGGTGGCGAGCAGCGGGGTCTGCGCGCCGGTGGCGGCGTTGATGTAATAGAGCGACTGATACAGACAACTATGGGTTCCCGGTGCATCCGACCCCGAGGGGGCGTAAGGATTGAAGTTGTCAGGTATGGTTCCCCACGGTTGAGCGACGGTGAACGTCGCGCCGGAGGTCCCTGAAGCCGCGTTAGTGATCTCCGGCACAAAAACGCCCACGAGCGCTAACGATGCCGCCACTACGAACACCCGCAGGTACCGAGTCCGAAAGTAATTCATGTTGTATGCCCCTCCTCAGAAATTCGCTTATTGGGTTCCGATCCAGGGAACGACCATCGCGTCGATCCTCCCCCTTATTTTTGACCTTACATTATTACTAAAGAAAAGTCCAGTAGGAAAGTTCTTGCCCTCGAAAGGTCTTTAATTCAGGTCAAAATCGTTCCTGAAATCAGTTGCGGGAGGGAGGAGAGCTTTTCGTCGCGATCAAGCGCCTACTTACGTTTCGGAACCAGCGGACTGAGACGTGCTCACAGCGATGAGTAAATAGCAACGATTTTTGTCGCCTTACTGTTGACCGGGCTGCACTCACGGTTCTCCAAATAGGACTCATATTTCCGCAACACGACGAAACGGGATCGACAGAAAGCAACACATTTTCTTGTAAACAATGTACCGACGCAACCAAACCAACACCACGCAACGCAACGCTTTGAAAGTTTTTTTAATTCCAGGCTGCCGAGATCGAGACTCGGACGGCCCACTATCTCAATCTCAACGTTCACGCTCGTGGATTCCAACGGCCGCGGCGCCGCGGAAGGAACGTCGAAGATTTTCGAACTATTCTCCATTTCATAAACCACGGTTACATCGGTTCTCGAATACGGCGTGCACAGAAACAGGCCTCAACTTAGGCCTCCGATTTCTGCAAATCTGCGAGTGCATAACGACGAGCGACAATTCCGTCTTTGAAATCACTAGCGCCGCGTTGAAGACGTTTTGAATCGGTCCGGTTTCCCGGAAGCTCCGCTAAACCCAGACCGATTCAGTCCCCATTAACCGCTCCATTAGGCGCGGGATTCGGTGCAATCAGGCCAGCGCGCTGATAGCTCGCGACAAGGGGCGTAAAAGTCGCGCCCACAACAAGAAAAAAACCGGCGAGGATGAGCCAGCCCACTCGACCGAGGCTGATCGCGGCCGCGACGACCAAGCTTGGTCCGATGACGCCCGAGATCCCCCACCCTAAAGAGAAGGCTCCTTGATACTGGCCTTGCAGGTCGTCACGGGCGAGGCCGTATCCAATGCCCCACGAAGCGCCCGAACTAAAGAGCTCGCCAAAGGTGTGCGCAGCCATTGCGAGCACCAAGATGGCGCACGCCACTACTGGATTCAGACCTGAGGACAGAGAGTAGAGGACGCAGGCCACGGCTATCAGCACGCCTGAACGCAGGAATAGCCTCGCGGCGCGCACTACGTCACCCGAACCTCGACTTGCGCGCACTTGGAGGGTGATCACCATCAGGGTGTTGATAACGAGAAGGACCGCTACCCACCAGCGCGGGGCACGCGTGTCGTCAATGATCCAAAGGGGAAGGGCCACACTTTGAATAATGAAATGAACGGCGAACAGGCCGTTGAGAAGAGACGCTAAGAGGTAACGCCGATCGCGCAGGACGACCGTCATCGGTGCGCGCCGCTCGCCTTCGCCCGGTGCGACGGGCCGCATAGGCGGAAGACGCAGCACGAATGCTGCGGCCACGATGAAGGTGAGGGCATTACCGAGAACCATTGCGACATACGCGCTTCGCGTGTCGAGAGCGAGGCCCACACCGGAGAGCACGATGCCAAAGGACATCCCCAAGTTCGTCACCGCGCGCTGGTACGCGCGAATGCGCACGCGCCCCTCGCCCTGACCAAAGCGACCCATGAGCGCTGAGCGCGCGGCCCCGTTCGCGCCACCCAGTGCGCCCCCGACAATCCCGAGGAGAAGAAAGGGGACGAAGGAGTGCACCAGCGTGAAGCTCGCCATCACCACGCCCTCGCCCGCCGTGGCCACGCCGACGATGAACCGGGGATCGAAGCGGTCCGCCTGATGCCCGGCGGGAATTGAGACGAGGAGACCGGCCACTGCCGCGATACCCAATCCCAGAGCTACCCGGTGTACCGAAAGTCCAACCGAGCGCGTGAAGAAGATCACTTCAACGGTGTAGTAGAGGCCGTTGCCAATCGTGTTGGCGAGTGTGGCCTTCGTCAGTGTTCGAAGTGGACCCGGATCAGGAAGCGCCGCGCGACGCAGTCGCTCGCGGCGAGTGGTCACCGGATCAAGAGACGACACGGAGCGATGGTACTCGCGCTCTTGATCAGAAGTCGAAATACGCCACGGAGCAATCGGATCCTTGGCGCATCAATTGGCGTAAATTCCATTGGTCTTGTCGCTCGAACTGCGCGGTCACGTTCACTAGTGCCGTACGGGTGAACTGTCTGGAAATTGCCGACGCTCTCTCCCCTCTCGAAGTGAGCGAACCGTCAGTTGGCTGGGTCGAGTGCTCTGGTTTCGTTCGAGGGTGGTGCGCCACGCGAGGCCACGAAGTCGCGTGAACGAATGAGGCCAAGTGAACCGATTGCGCCAACGACGGCCAAAACGCCGCTGACGATGAAGAGTACGTTCAAGCTGCCGGCGAAGCTGGAGTGAAGGGCCGCAATAAATCTTCCCCGAAGTGGCGCCGGTACCGCGTGAATCGCTTGGGCGGCCTTGCCCTGTTGAACCGACGTCACCAACTCGGGCAAGATGCGATGTAACGAAGAGACACCGCTCAACGCGCTGTCCAACTTGTGCTGCAGCGAGGAAGCGAAGATCGATCCGTAGGCGGCGATGCCGGTGGCGATGCCGATTTGGCGGAACGTGGTGTTCACGCCTGAGGCCATTCCTGAGCGTTGGGGAACAACGACACCGACGGCGGTGGAGGCGAGTGGCGGATTCACCATGCCGCTGCCGACGCCGGCGACAAGAAAGCCGGGAATCAGGTGTGTCCAGGAACTGGTGCCGTTCAGATGACTCATCAACAACAGACCAATACCAACGAGAAAGAGACCGGGTCCAATCAGCCAACGCACCGGCATTGAACTGCTGAGACGCCCCGCCACCGTCGAGGCAATGACGGTCGCCCCACTCACGATCAACAGGCGCATCCCGGTCCCGAGAGCCGAGAAGCCGAGGTCGTCCTGGAGATAGAGCACGAGGTACAAGAGCATGGCGTAGAGCGAGCCGTTCATGGCGAAAGCCGCCAACAGACCTCCGCTGAACGTGGGGATTCGAAAGAGCGACAGATCAAACATTGGGTGCTCCGCTCGGAGCTCGACAACCACGAACGCTACGAAGAACACCACGGCGAGCGCGAGGCAGATAAAGACCCCTGAGTTACTCCACGCGATCTCACCGGCTCGAATAAGGCCGTAGACCAAGGCGACCAGCGCCGCCGTGAGCGTCACGAAGCCGGCCCAGTCCGGACGAGAGGCATGAGGTGTCTTGGACTCATCTACCTTCCATCGAGTAACGAGGAGTGCGGCCACGCCGACGGGCAGATTGACGAGAAAAATGCCACGCCAAGAAATTCCTGTCGTGATGATCCCCCCGAGTACCGGACCGAGTCCTGCGGCAACGCCGGTAACGGCTCCCCAGATACCAAAGGCCGTTCCACGCTCTTTGCCATGGAAGTTCTGCGCCAAGAGTGCCAACGACGTGGCGAAGAGAATCGCTCCGCCAATTCCCTGTGCACTGCGCGAGAGAATCAACATCAGTGGTGACTGGGCCACGCCACAGAGCAACGACCCGAGTGTGAAAACGATGAGGCCGATGCTGAACAGGCGGCGACGTCCGTAGCGATCGGCCAACGAACCGGCCGTGAGGAGCACCGAGGCCAACGTCAGCGCGTAAGCGTCAATCACCCACTGCACGTCGCCAAAACTCGCGTGCAGTTCTCTCTGTATCGTCGGCAACGCGACGATGACGATCGTCACGTCTAAGAGCAACATGAAGGTCGCCGCGCACACGACTATTAGGGTCCACCATTTCTTATCCATGACTGTCAGTATGCCGGACGGCAGTGACAATCAATTCGAATCATTCCTGCGCCTAGTGACAATCGCAGAATCATTCTTCGCCAACGAAAACCGGTCCGTCCGCCTTGAACTCATAGGGATAGTGAGGCACCTCGCCTCGGCCTGAATGAGTTCGAACGAACGGCGCGTGATACCGGGCTGATAGACCGTGGCGATGATGTTTCTGGTGCTCCTTCGTCACTCCGGAACCGAGTGGGACGTGGCGAAGTCGATGGACGAGCAGTCGAAGTGGTTGGAGCACGCTAGTTACATGGACGAACTTGTGGACACCGGCGTCATCATCTTGGGTGGACCACTTGACGATATCCGGGTTGCACTCGCTATCGAAGCAACTACTGAAGCGGCGCTGCGAGACATTCTGGCTCGAGATCCGTGGAGCAAGACGCATCTAAACATCGATTGCGTTGACGCCTGGAGTATCCGGCTCGACGGGCGTACGGGCCGCCAGTAACTGCAGCGGCGCGACGAATAGGCCCACACAACGAAAAGGTTCGGATCAGTCCTCGTTTTAGGTCCCACATCTCCGCGACCCACGAAACAAAACAGAGAGCGAACAACACAGCAGTCGATTCGGATTGATTGAACATAGCGAAGCCGAGGAAGACGGCTAGCTGACGATTTTGCGCAGCGTGTTGATATTGCGATTGGTATGGAAATTCTTGTAGCGGGACTTGGTGAGATACCTTGCAAAGTCACTTTGCAAGGTGCTGCCCTTCGCGGTCCGCCAATAGATCACGCCATCACCGGCTTTAATGCACTCAAGCTCGTTGTTCACGTCGCTGGCCTCGACGGCTAGCTGCTTCTCAAGAGCGTCCTCGAAGAAGACGACGTAGCTGTGCATCTGGGGATCGCTGCCATCGAAGGGTGACGCATTAATGATCTCCTCCAACCGTTCCAGAGCGCAGACTTGCACGTGCGCCGGGTAGGAAAACTTTTGATGGAGACCGGCCTCGATCGTCCGCCCAAGCGTCGCGAGACTCTCACTGCTGTCGAAGATAACGTTTCCCGACTGCAGGACGGTCGTCACGTTATCGAGATTCATTTCGATAAAGCATGCCTTAAGGTCGGCCATCTTTATGGTTCGCCCGCCGACATTGACTCCACGAAGGAAGGCCACGTAGCGCATGGGGCGATGGTATCTGGTTGGTGGATGTTGAGCGCACCAGATACGTCATCGCAGTAGTTTTGTCTTCCGCCATGCACGGCGCGATCTCGTTCACGCCCTCCGAAGGAGACGCTCAACGTTTCTGTACCCATGACCCACCGCGCGCCACTTGAAAATCAAAATTATGATCGACTACGCAGTTCGCAGAGTTCGTTCGTTCACCATCGGAAAGGGCCGCGGACGCTGAACGTACGCCGCTTTCTACAACTGAATTGAGCCGTCTTCGTTCAGAGTCCATCCAGGATTGTGAGCGACTTCCCATACGTATCCGTCGGGATCAGCGAACGCACCCGAGGTGCCTCCCCACTCCGCGATCGCCGATTGACGAACGATCGTGGCGCCCGCGAGTTCGGCTTCAACAAGGGTGGCGGCGACTTCCTCAGGCGTTCGTACGTTGTACGCCAATTCAATTCCCGGAGCACCGTGACCGCCAAGAGCGGACCAGAGGCCAAACACCATTGCTCCTGCCTGAAAGAAACACACCTCACTGTCAGGCTGCTGTGCTGCCTTCCAACCAATTGCTTCGTAGAAGGTCCGAGCAACGTTGAGGTCGTGGACTCCAAGCGTTACCAAACTGATGCGCTGATCCATTCGCCCAGTATGGCACTGGTCACGGAAGCCACTCTGGCGATTGCGTCAGTTGAATCTGGGCGCGCTACGTGACGCCACCTTCACCGTGACGTCATTTATTTTCGTTAAGGCCGAGTCCGGTAGAGCTCACCAAACTCTCGATCGTGATCGATACTTCGCTCTGGGCGTGAAACGCTGAGCGAGTAGGTTCCACGTTCAGTCGAAGCAGCCCTCAGGCTGATTTTCGCCGTGTTGCGCTCGGCGCGAAGCTCTCCTTGGACTGGCGAGGTCGCCGAGTTTGGAGCGTGCGATGATGGTTCCAGTGACCTCTTGCCGAGAAACTCCTAGAACGCGAGTCGTGATGAATCGCGTCTCTTCTCTGTGGGTTCTCTCGTGATTCAGCATCCGGCCTACACGGTCGAGCCGTGGTGTCTGCGCGAGACGGAGCTCGACCTCGACGTCCTTGCCCAGAGCGAGTCGCTCTTCACACTCTCCAATGGCCACATCGGTTGGCGGGGAAATCTCGACGAAGGAGATCCACACGGGCTTTCGGGTTCGTACCTCAACGGCGTCCACGAACTTCGCCCACTCCCCTACGCCGAAGCGGGCTACGGGTACCCCGTGAGTGACCAAGTGATGATCAACGGCACTGACGGGAAGTTGCTTCGCCTCATGGTCGACGACGAACCCTTCGACGTCCGCTACGGCGAGTTACACGCTCACGAGCGTCTCTTGGACTTTCACGCGGGCGTTCTTGAACGCCACGCGGAGTGGTCGACGCCATCAGGCAAGCGCGTGCGCGTGTCGTCGACGCGCCTCGTGTCACTCGTGCAACGTTCCGTGGCAGCGATTCGTTACGAGGTCGAAGCCATCGACCATCAGATTCGTCTCGTGGTTCAATCCGAGTTAGTCACCAACGAAACACCACCATCCTCGAGCGGTGACCCGCGCGCCGCGGCGGTCGTAGAAGAACCCTGGCAGGCACTCGCCAACGCGAGTGAGGGCACGCGATGTGAACTGGCGCACCGCACCGCGTACAGCGAACTCATCGTCGCCTCGGCGATGGACCACGTCGTTGAAGGACCGCGCTCGACGCAGGTCCTCGCCGAAAGCTTCGACGACCTCGCGCGCGTGACGTTCAGCGTCACACTCGAACCGGGAGAGCGGCTCACCTTGGTCAAGTACGTTGCCTACGGCTGGTCGGCACAGCGCACGAAGGAAGCGCTGCGTGACCAAGTTGATGGCGCCCTCGTGAGCGCGTGTAGCACCGGGTGGGAAGGACTGTTATCAGAGCAGCGCGCTTTCCTCGATGACTTCTGGCAGAACGCGGACGTTGAAATTGACGGCGACGACGAGATTCAACAGGCAGCGCGCTTTTCGCTCTTTCACGTACTGCAGTCGGGCGCGCGCAACGAACGCCGAGCAATTCCCGCCAAGGGTTTGACGGGTACGGGCTATGACGGGCACGCCTTCTGGGACACTGAGACGTTCGTGTTGTCGGTGCTCACCTACACCATGCCCAACGCGGTCGCTCAGGCGTTATCGTGGCGACACGACACACTTCCGATCGCGAAAGAGCGCGCGACGTATCTCGGTCTGAAGGGCGCAACCTTCGCCTGGAGAACGATTACCGGATCGGAATGTTCGGCGTACTGGCCCGCAGGAACAGCCGCGTTCCACGTGAACGCCGACGTCGCCGACGCGGTGATTCGCTATCTCCACGCGAGCGCCGACGAAGAGTTCGAAAAAGGCGTCGGCCTCGAACTACTCGTTGAAACTGCGAGGCTGTGGTGTTCGCTCGGTCACTTCGATCGCAACGGATGCTTTCGTATCGACGGCGTCACGGGTCCCGACGAGTACAGCGCGGTCGCCGACAACAACATCTACACCAATCTCATGGCCCAGAGAAATCTCCGTGCGGCGCGTGACGTCGCGCGCCGCTACCGCGAGGCGTCGAGCAAACTCGGCGTCGATGAGAACGAGATGGATGAGTGGTGTCGCGTCGCTGACGCGATGGTCGTGCCCTTCGACGAGGTTCTGGGCGTCCATCCGCAGTCGGAGAGTTTTACCGACCACCAGGTGTGGGACTTCGCGTCGACGCCCGACGAGCACTACCCACTCCTCTTGCACTATCCCTACTTCGACCTCTACCGCAAACAAGTCGTCAAACAAGCCGACCTGGTGCTGGCGATGTACCTACGCGGCGACGCGTTCACGTATGAGCAAAAGAGGATCAACTTCGAGTACTACGAGCGTCTCACCGTACGCGACTCGTCACTCTCGGCCTGCTGTCAGGCGGTAATGGCCGCCGAAGTCGGCTACGTGGCGCTGGCTTATGACTACCTCGCCGAAGCGGCACTGATGGACCTCGACGACCTCGAACACAACACCAGAGATGGTTTGCACGTCGCGTCATTGGCGGGAACGTGGATTGCCCTGGTGGCGGGTCTTGGGGGAATGCGCCAGCGCGATGACACGTTAGGTTTCACCCCTCGACTACCCGAGGGGATTACCCGTTTGGCCTTCAACCTCGAATTTCGAGGACGGCGTCTTCGTGTAGAAGCGACGCCGCTCGCCACTCGCTACGTTCTTTTGCGCGGCGACGATCTGGAACTCTTTCACTTTGACCGGGCCACGACCATTTCAACGAGCCGACCCGCCATCTTCGAGACGAGCGCCGACGACGATTCGCGCTCCTCACTCTCGGCGCCGAGCCAACCCTTCGGGCGAGTGCCGCTGCGTCGAGTCGCCAACGTTGACCACGAGCACAAGGAGACACCATGAGCAATCCTGAGAACGAACACGTCAAAGGAGATGACAAGAAGATCTACGAGGCGTGGCTCTTCGACATGGACGGCGTCTTGACCAACACCGCATCGGTCCACGCCGCGGCGTGGAAAACGGCCTTCGACGCGTTCTTAAAAGAAGAAGCAGCGCGCACTGGAAAAACGTACGCGCCGTTCGACAAAGAGAGTGACTACGACAAGTACGTCGACGGCGAGCCTCGCGACGACGGCGTGCGTAACTTCCTCGCGGCGCGCGACATCAAACTTCCCGAAGGCAGTGAAGGCGATGCGCCCGACACGCGCAGCGTCAAGGGTGTGGGTAATCGCAAGAACGCTTTAGTTCTCAAAGTAATGAAAGACGACGGGGTGAAAGTCTTCGAGGGCGCGGCTGCCCTCGTGAAGGGACTTCACCGCAACGGTCTCAAAGTTGCGGTCGTGTCGGCCAGCGAAAACACCAAGGAAGCGCTCGACGCAGGAGGGATCGGCGATCTGTTCGACGCCATCGTCGACGGACACGTCGTTAAGGACCTCCATCTAAAGGGAAAACCCGCGCCCGATAGCTATCTTCAGGCCGCTAAAGTTCTCGGCGTCGAGCCAGGTACCGCCGTGGTCCTTGAAGACGCACTCGCCGGCGTTGAAGCTGGTCGCGCTGGCCACTTTGGACTCGTCATCGGGGTCGACCATCACGACACCGCCGGTACGCACGACTACGCCGATCAACTGCTTGCCCACGGCGCTGACGTCGTCGTGACCAGTCTCACGGAAATAAGCCCGGACGGAACGGCGCCCGCCAAAGGGCAGTCGAAGTAGACCTACATTGCCAGAGGTCTGGAACTGGCAAACCGTCGGTGTAATTGGAGTTGCGATTGGGGAGCCGACTTCGCTGAGTCCACCAAAGGTCAGAGTCTCGTTGCGATCGCAATTGACATCGCACCCAACGACGCGGCGCTCAAACGGCCCCAACGTACGTCGAAATCGTGACAACGAACTTTGCTCGAAAATATTTATGAAATCTGAGACACTTCGCTTCGTAACCGACGCACCTACCGAACGCCGACGTACCCAGAGCCCACTCGCCCGTTCAGCCACGCACTAATTGACGTCACGCCTCTTCAGCAGTACGACGCCGACGAGGGAGAGGACCACAGCCCATCCCACGACGACGAGGGTACCCACGTTGCCTGGGAGCAACTTGACTTGAACGTTGCCCATCATCGCGTCCGCCGCGTGCACGGGTAGGAAGCGCCCGATCTTGGGTAGAAATCCGAAGACCAGGTTCTCTACGACAAAGCCCCACGCCAGCAACGCAATCACGGCGCCCACTTGATTAGGGACAACGGCACCGAGGGCGACACCGATGGCACCCCACAACGCAGTCCCGATAATTGCTCCGACGAGCAGTTCGGTCATGTTGGCGCCGGACATGAGAATCGAAACGCCGCGAATCTTCAAGATCATGAGGCCGATGGAAAAGACGAGTCCCTCACCGATAACGCCGAAGACGAGACCAGAGAGTACGCCGGCGGAGATCTTGGTAGCAAAGAGTCGAGTGCGGTTCGGGTTAAACAACGACGTTGGACGTATGGTCCCGAATCGGTACTCGCTCGTGAACAACATGACGCCCGCGAGCGCCGAAAAGACGCCCGCGATGCTCCCGAAACTCAGCAGACTTATCTGGTCTTGCTCGGTGAAAAGTTGTGACCCGGGCGACAACGTGCAGGTCAGGATGGTGAAGAGCAGCGCCAGGGTAATCAGTCCCAGTAAGAGGCCGACGGTCGTGCGCGTTGATCGGATCTTGAGCAACTCAGCTCGTAGTTGATTCACGACGACGTCTCCTCTGACGTTAAGTCGAGGAAGATTTCTTCCAAAGAGGAGCTTTCGCTCACGAGTTCATAGATAGCAACGCCCGCGGCGAGCGCGATGTCGCCCACATGCTCCCTCGTCGTCCCCTGGGCCAAGAGCGCGTGATCGTTACTCCTCGTGATGACGATGCCCTCGCGCTTCAGCGCGTCGGCCAGTTCGTCGAGCTTGGGACTTTGCACGCGCACCGCGGCACCGACACGAGCGGTCAACTCATCAAGCGTCGATTCAACGACCAGTCGTCCGTGGTTGATGATGAGTACCTGGTCCACGGTTTGGGCGATTTCGGCGAGGACGTGACTCGAGATGAGCACCGTTCGCCCGCCCGAGGCGAAGTCTCGAAGAAAGTCGCGTAACCATCGCACGCCCTCGGGATCGAGCCCATTGGCCGGTTCGTCGAGGACCAGCAGATCCGGATTGCCGAGCAGTGCGGCGGCGAGCCCAAGGCGCTGACGCATGCCTAGTGAGTACCCCTTCACGCGGCGCTTCGCCGCGTCCTGAAGCTCGACGAGGGAGAGGACTTCGTCCACTCTCGCATCGGGTAGTCCAACGGCTCGACTCAACATTCGAAGATGGTCCCGTCCCGACCTGCCGGGATGAAAATCGGTCGCTTCGAGAACGGCGCCGATACGAAGCGCCGGCGTCTCAAGTTGGTCGTAGGGACTTCCAAACACCGTGGCGCTGCCGCTCGTGGGCTTGGCGAGCCCGAGCAACATTCTCAATGTCGTCGACTTGCCGGCGCCGTTGGGCCCAAGGAAGCCGGTAATGGTTCCCGCTTCGATGGCGAAGGTCAGGTCGTCAACAGCGAGTACTTCTCCGTAGCGTTTGCTGAGTGAGTCACTTTGAACGACGAAGGGCACGTGCTCACTTTCACTTGCGGGGACCTTGCGAGTGTAACTTGCTCGATGGTCCTAGAGAAACCGGCCGAATGAGTGTTGCCGGGACCTCGCTGTTTGTGACGAAAGCCGACTTGACGACTCAGAAGATGAAGGGTATGAGCATCTTGGTCGAGAGCCGGTACGCGGGGTACGCGTCGGGGAACTGCTCGCTTAAGTAGCGCTCTTCGACGTGAGCGCTGTAGACGAAGTACACCCCGGCGAGGGCGACGGGAATGATTGCCAGCCAGTTCAGCGCCGTCGCGGTGCCCAGACCGGCGACCAAGATACCCGAATAAATAGGGTGGCGAACCAGTCGATACGGGCCGCTCGTCACCAACTCCGGTTCGTCCTTTTGAGACATCGGTGTGCCCCAATTTCGCCCGATATGCAGGCGAGCCCATATCGCGAACCCCAAGCCAAGAGCGAAGAGGGCAAGTCCGAGGCCAGCGCGCCATAGATCCGTGTTGAGCCCGCCGTTTCGGAAAGCTCCCACGCGGAATAAGACAATCACGGCAACGGCAATCAACGCTCTGATTCGCAGTTCGCGCGACCATGGGACGTGACTCTTTTTCATCGAGAATGCTGCCACGAGCCAATAGACCCAGAACGCCGCCCATCCAAAGGCGAAGACCAGTTCGACTGCGTGCATGAAACCAATACTTCCACTGCTAGCCGGTCAAAAGTAGCGAGGATCTAGGGCGAGTTTGGCCAGGCGCCCTCTTCGCATTACAGGACAGTTCCCCTACCGCTCAGCGAACGTCGAAACCGCCGGTGATGCCTCCATGGCTTCAATCTTCACCTCGTCGCCTCGCGTACATGCGCAACGCGAGAGCGGACGATGGCATCTGAAGACTGTGTGATCCGTCGACAACTCCACGTCATGGAACGCGTTTCAGCGAATGCGTGAAGTCCGAAGGCGCTTTCTGCGTCGAACCACGTGAACGATGACGTACACGAGCAGCACTAGGACCGAGATCGCGTGCCACTTTTGGAGAATGTAGGGCCCCGGGATCGACAGGATGATCGTGTGACCGACCACGAAGTCCGCTACGCCGGAAACCATGGCGTTCAGTGTGAGAATCCACAAAATCGTGTCCGAGGCGACTTGGCGCGACTGACGACCAGTCGAACGCTGGCGACCAAAGAGCCGAGCGATGAGTTGGGCCACGGTGTGGCGACGCTGAGTGAGATGCACGAGCACGAGGACGAGGACGAGCATGCCGATGACGGAGTGATCGGTGGTCCCAGAGTGGCCCAAGTACTTGCGAGAGAGGAACACCGCCGAGACAACGGCGGCGAGGAAACCAATGATCAGCGCGAGGTGGATCAGCCATCGATTCCGAGCAATCGAGTCGCCGTGTGAGCGAGCTTCAGAACGAAGTGCCATGGTTCCACGCCCTTGGGCACGTCGGCCACGGTTCGACCGCAATTTTGTGCAATGAATGCCCTTCCACCAGTTACGTCCACTTCGGACAGTACGCAACAATCCTTCCGTGAGCAATCGGGGTCTTCCCCCAGTTTTCGAGGTTGCGACCAAATTGATTCGGGGTTTACCCCTAATCGAGATTGATGAACAGCGCGCCTTTATGGGTCTCGAATCCCAAGGTGCCGGGGGACTGTGTCTAGACGTGTTCTGACGTCTTTCAGCGTTCACCAACGTCCAGAATTTCATCGATTTTTAGTTGCGGATTGTGGCTCGTTTAGTTAACGGGGTCTGCGGCCGAATCAGCTTGCATCGAGAGCGACGCTCCTTAATTTGGCTCTTCTGACACAAGCTGTCAGAAATCCATACTCAGGATGCCAAAGCTGACAGAAAAATAGATTTAAGGCGGAGTTCGGCTCATCGGATCTAAGCGGGGTCCGGCCGATCGTGACAGTAAGCGCCCGGTAGCGGATGCGTCGAAATGTGTTCCACTAAACCGGCGGTAGGGGCACCGTAACCTCTTTGTAGCGACACATTGGTCGCGCTGGACGTGAGAAAGGTCGATCGTGGGTCTAGTCATCGAATGCGTATTGATTGACTGCAATGACTTAGAGCGGATGCGTGAGTTCTGGCAGGCGGCGCTTGACCTTGAACACGTCTGGACCGGTCCTTCAGGTGGCTACCTGCTCGAAGCGCAAGGCTCGTCGTCCGTTCCCCTTGCATTGATGCCCCGCGGCGGCGAGAAGCTGGGAAAGAATCGACTCCACCTGGACCTTCGCCCAGACAACCAGGAAGTTGAGGTGCGTCGCTTAGAGGACCTCGGGGCAGTACGAGTTCACATCGGCCAGCACGATGTCACGTGGGTCGTCATGGCGGACCCGGAGGGAAATGAGTTTTGTGTACTGCGATCAGTCCATTCGGCTACAGATTCCGAATCGGCCGAGAGTTCGTCAATGACGTAGCCCAGTTTTGCTGCTCATGGGCAAGCAAGCAACGCGAGCTTTTGACCAACCGTGTGACCACACCCCGCTTAGATCCGAAGAGCCCGGAGTTCTCGAGCCGAAACTCATTACTAGCTTTGGCTCTGCCGCACAATGAGTTGACAGGTAGCCAACCGAGTCAACAGCAGCCCTCGGCCAGGAGCAAAGTGTTACGTTGCGCACATATTTATTGGAACGTAACACTTTGGGGTCGCCTAACTCAGTGGCCGCCAGAGTGAAACTTGATCAGTTCGACTTCCTCTCAACGCCAGAGGTAGGCACCGAGAAACTCGTCCTTAGCGACGCCGGGCAGTCGTCCAGTTTCATCTGTCGAGCGGCCACTAATGTGGGAAATAACCCACATTTAATGATGTGGGAATATCTCCACTTAGTGTAATGTGGGTATGTTCCCACAGAGGAGTGACTATGCCCATTTTAAAGGCACGAAAACTGAACGACATCGCCGCAGTGATTAAGGCTGCCCGCGAGGACGCGGGTCTACGTCAGGACGAACTCGCCGAGCGCCTCGCCTTTTCTCGCGACTACATGATTGACCTCGAGTCCGGGAAGGGGAACGTCTTCGCGACACGACTCTTTCGGGTGCTTCATGAGTTAGGCATCACCATGACGCTGACGTACGGGGACCACGATGCCGGGTCTTGAGTTGTTTCTCCACGATCGGTT
>Ga0208357_1000814_pt1 | contig 23992 bp, 25 predicted proteins | sample NGESurdeep092012_6_FD_184487 | JGI IMG/M metagenome (GOLD analysis project Ga0208357, IMG submission 184487) | Arctic peat soil microbial communities from Barrow, Alaska - NGEE Surface sample F52-2 deep-092012 (SPAdes) | ecosystem: Environmental > Terrestrial > Soil > Wetlands > Peat ...
GAACGTGACCATGCACCGCCTCTTCTCCATTCCCTTCGCTATGGGTACCGAACAAGGGCGCGCGGTAATCCCGTTCGGGGCGAACGTCCGCGACGTCGCGAGGTTCGCCCCCGACATTCTCCACACGCAGATGTATTTCGGCGTCGGGCTCGAGGCAACATTCGCTTCGTGGGCGCTCAAGCGGCCGCTCGTCGGGACCCAGCACACCGCCGTGAAAGAATTTTTGCGTTATAGCCCGATTAAAGCGCAATGGTTCAAGGACGGGTTTCTTGATTACGTAAACTGGTACTACGAGCATTGTGACCTTGTGACCGCACCATCACAATGCGTGTTCGACGAGATGCGCACGCTCAACTTCAAGCAGCCGAACATACAAGTGATGTCAAACCCCGTTGACGTAAAAACCTTTCGACCGCTGCGCAACGGCGCAGCGCTCAAGAAAAAGTTCGGTTTTAACGACGCGACCATCATCCACGCCGGGCGCCTCGCCATAGAACGCCACCCTGAGGTTTTGATAAAAGCGCTCCCCATCATAAAAAAAACTGTGCCGAAAGCGATGCTTGCGTTCGCCGGAAGAGGCACGATGGAGAACGAACTCCATGCGCTCACGCGATCGCTTGGCGTGGAAGACTCGGTAAAATTTTTGGGCTTTGTGGACCACCCCACGCTTTGCGAGGTCTACAACGCCGCAGAGATCTTCGGCATCACGAGCACCGACGACACGCAAAGTTTGGTGATGATGCAGGCGATGGCGGCGGGTCTTCCCGTGATCGGCGTGAACGCACGCGGCCTGCCGGAATACATCAACGCCAAGAACGGTTACGTCGTCGAGCCGAACGACGAGCGCGCGGTCGCAGAAAAAGCGGTCTACCTTCTTAAGCACCCCGCGATCGCGAAAAAATTGGGAACGGGAGCGCGGGCCTACGCGGAACAATTCTCAGATGGGCATATCGCAGACCAGTGGGAAGCCTTATATGGCAGAGTGGTAAACGACTATAATAAAGAGAAACGCCCTCAATGAAAATCAGCGTTGTGATCCCGGCCTATAATGAGGAACACTATATAGGCCCGTGCATTCAAAGCGTCCAAGAACAGCATAGCGATGACATTGTGGAGATCATCGTTGTCGATAATGGATCGAAGGATAGCACCGTAGTCGCGGCGAAAAAATTTCGCGGGGTCACCGTGCTCCAAGAGTCAAAAAAGGGGCCGTCGTTTGCGCGCCAGCTCGGCTTCACTAAAGCGACGGGTGATCATGTCGCCTTCATTGATGCCGATACGAGAGTTCCTGTAGGATGGGTTGATAGAATAAAAAAAGAATTCGCAAAAGATCCCGCGCTCGTCTGCCTCTCCGGCCCTTTCCACTACTATGACCTTCCTCCTATGCAAAAATTCTTTGCGGAACTATTATGGAGTATCAGCGCCGCACCAACGTATTGGATCGTCGGATTCATGGCGCTCTTCGCGAACTGCGTCATACAGCGCGATGCGCTCCAGAAGATCGGCGGGATCGACACCAGCATCGCTTTCTATGGCGACGATACCAATATTGCATGGCGACTCAGCAAAGTAGGCAAAGTGAAGTTCCTCATGGGATTTTACATCCTTGGCTCCGGGCGTCGTCTTATCCACGACGGACTCATAAAATCATTCTATGTGTACGGGATCAGCTATGTGAAGATGGCCTACTCGCACAAAACCACGACGAAAGAATACAACGATATCCGATAATTTATTTATTTCATGGAAAAACTCTCTCCAAAGAATCGGGCTGCCATCGCAACGCTGATATTCGTGTTGTTCGGCGTGATCGGCGTCGTGATCGCGCGGAACAACCTCGTCATCGCGTGGCCGCCGATCCTCTTCTACGCGCTGCTTGTGTGGAACGATTACTATTCCATAAAACATTTTTCCAAACTTATCCCGCCGAACAAGACGTCGCAGGTGGTCATCGATATCGCCCTCGTCGTTCTTCATTTCGTATCGGTGCTCTTCTTCTCAAATCCGTTCCTGTTCACGATCGCGATGACGGTGCTCTTCATCCTCGCAGTGCTCAAATATGCCGGCGATCTTCCTTCCATAAAGAATTCACAGGTGCTGTATCGCAAGGTGAAGATCGACGCGCTCGGGGCGCTCATTTCCGCGCTCGCGCTCGCCGGCATGTTCTCCGGCTTTCCGTGGCAATCGACGATCGCGTGGACGGTCATCTTCGCGTGCGCAAGCGTGTATGTCATCATCATCAATCCCCTCTATCAAGACACTCTCGGAACGGCATGATGAAAATTAGTTTTGTCATCCCCGCATATAACGAAGAGGGGTATATCAAGCTGTGTCTCGACGCGATCATCCGCGAGATCGCCGGACGCGAGGGATACGAGATCATTGTCGTTGACAACAACTCCACGGACAAAACGTGCGAGGTCGTCGCGCGCGACTATCCGACCGTGACGCTTATCCATGAGCCACGGCGCGGCGCCAACAGCGCGCGCGAGGCGGGATTTGTTGCATCCAAGGGAGATCTCGTCGCGTTCCTGGATGCCGATACGGAGGTGACGCCCGGCTGGATCGGCCGCGCCGAGCGCGCGTTCGCCAAGGACCCGAACCTGGTGTGCCTCTCCGGGCCGTTCATCTATTACGATCTGCCCGTCGCCATCAGGATATTGGTAAAAATATTCTATGGGATATCCTATATTGTGTGCCTCGTGAATAATTTCATCTTCCGAAACATGTCGATCATTCAGGGCGGCACGGAGATCGTGCGCCACGATGCGCTCCAAAAGATCGGTGGCCACGACGTGAAGCTCACCTTCTATGGAGACGATGCGGACCTCGCCCGGCGGCTAAGCAAAGTGGGCAAAGTGCGTTTCTCTTTCAATTTCGCCATTCGTTCCTCGGGGCGGCGGCTTGCCAAGGAAGGCATGTTCACCATGGCGTGGCGCTATACGCTCAATTATTGGTGGATCACGCTGTTCAGTCGTCCATTTACCAAGACCGCGACCGAGGTGCGCTTTGGAGGCGATGGGTTGGCCTACCGACCGGAGAGCAGGATAAAAGAATGGGTGCTTGGAGTCGCCGCCATCGTGGTCGTTGCGATGATGGCCGCCGTCGTGGTACTCCTTGTTTACGGCCTCTCCCGCTTCCGCTTATAATAAGGAGGTTATGGATTTTGGGAATAAACTGAAGGTCTTCCTCTTTTTCGTCGCCGATGCGGTCGCGCTCTATGTGGCACTCTTCATCACGCTCCTGATCCGCTACCGCGGTGATTTTTATACCGAGTTTCTGAACGCCCACGCCATCCCTTTCACGATCATTTTCGTATTGTGGATCATCGTTTTCTACATCGCGGGCCTGTATGACCTGCGCCGCCTGCGGAACAATCTCGACTTCATCAAAACGCTTTTCTTATGCCTCGGCATCAACGCCACACTCGCGGTGCTGCTCTTTTACCTGATCCCCGTGTTCGGCATCGCGCCAAAAACAAATCTTCTGATCTTCATCGTCGTCTTCGCGTTCATTGAGGTGTTCTGGCGCCGCTTTCTGAACCGCGTGATGGCATTCGGCGAGGCGCCGAACAGAGTGCTGATCATTGGCGATGGCGTGATCGGCGAAGAGATAAAGCGGACGATCGCCGAGGCCCCGCAGCTTGGTTACGCGATCAAGGCAGAAATGGAGGAGAAAGCCGCATATGCCTCGCCGCAAGAGATAAAGGCGATCGCCCGGCGCGAGGGCGTCAATCTTATCATCATTTCCCACAAGCTCAAACACGAACCGGCGCTCGTGGCGGTGCTCTACGAGCTCTTTGCCGCGGGCGTCGTCGTGACCGACCTCGTTAGTTTCTACGAGCTGATCATGCGTAAGGTCCCGCTCTCGGGCGTGCAGGAGACGTGGTTCCTGGAGAATATCGCACAGCAGGTGAGCTTCTATGATCCGCTCAAGCGCGCATCAGAATTCATCGGTGCGCTCGCGATCGGGATCATCTTGCTTCCATTCGAGATCATCATTGCTCTCCTCGTCGCGCTCACTTCGCGCGGACCGATCATCTTCAGGCAGGTGCGCGTGGGGGAGCGCGGAAAGGACTTCACGCTCTATAAATTTCGCAGCATGCGCGCGGATGCGGAGAAGGACGGCGCGAAGTGGGCGGCAAAGAACGACGCGCGCACAACGCCGATCGGTGGCATCCTCCGCGCGTCACACCTGGACGAGCTGCCGCAGCTCTGGAACATCATCCGCGGCGATCTCTCATTTGTCGGCCCGCGGCCGGAGCGGCCGGAGTTCGTGGCCAAACTCGCGGCGCGGATCCCCTATTACGAAGCGCGGCTTTTCATCAAGCCCGGCGTCACCGGATGGGCCCAGATCAACCATCGCGCCGACCTTACCGACGCGGATGTGGCAGAGAAATTGCAATATGATATTTATTACCTCAAAAACCGCTCCCCCATTCTGGACTGGACCATCGTCCTGAAAACGTTAAAATCAATATTTATAAACCCGGAATAGAAAATAACAAGGGACGCTGTTTCGCTCCTGCGTAAGAACGCCCGCTCACTCAACAGCGTCCCTTGTTATTTTCTGAGTGGGAAGATAAATCGCTAGTCTTGGTATAGTATTAAAGAATATGAAAATAATAGTAACAGGAGGGGCAGGATTTATCGCATCGCACATCGTGGACGCATATATAAAAGCAGGCCACCGCGTGGCCGTCATTGACGATCTCTCGAAGGGTTTCCGCAGGAACGTCAATCCAAAGGCGAAGTTCTATAAAGCGGACATCACTGATCTCGCGGCAATGGAAAAGATATTTAAAAAAGAACGGCCGGAAATGGTGAACCACCACGCGTCGATCGCGGAGGTCTCGCGCTCCATGCGCGATCCAATCCCCACGCTCACAGTAAATGTGCTCGGCACCGCAAATGTGCTCATGGCGTTCGGACACCATGGCCGCGGCGGCGCGCGCAGAAAATTCATCTTCGCTTCCACCGGCGGCGCGATGTATGGAGATCCCAAACATCTTCCCGTGGACGAACGCACGCCCATCGATCCCCTTTCACCCTATGGACTTTCGAAAAAACTCGCCGAGGATACCATTGTGTTCTACGCGAAACAGTTCGGATTCGACCATTTCATCTTCCGCTATGCGAACGTATTCGGCCCGCGTCAAAATCCGCATGGCGAGGCCGGCATCGTGGCGATCTTCGGCGAACTGATGAAGGCCGGCAAGACGCCCACAATATTCGGCGACGGCACCAAGGCGCGGGATTATGTGTATGTGAGTGACGTCGCTGCGGCAAACCTGGCGGCGCTCCGGCGCGGAAAGAACACGACCGTGAACATCGGGCGCGGAAAGATCATTACCGATCGCGAAATGTTCGATGCGATCGCCGAAGCGATGGAGTTCGAGGGAAAACCGAAATATGCGGCCTATCGCAAAGGAGAAATATATCGGATCAGTCTCGACGCCGCGAAAGCACGCAGAATCTTAGGCTGGAAGCCAAAAGTAGAATTTAAAAAAGGGGTCCGGGAAGCAACGAAAGGGATCTAGCGCTTCTTCTTTTTTGCTGCGCGAGCGAAGTGTTTCTTGAGCAGCCACGAGCTGGACTGTACTTTCCCGCCTTTGCCAACATTGAAGATCATTTTAATATTCAGCTCTTTGCATGTGGCCATGTCCTTGTGTAGTGATGAGTCGGGATTGGCTGCGTCAGTTTCGTTCCGGTCGCCGCCATTCGCGAAGATCTGCGGCTTTACCTCGCGTAATGTCCGCGAGACGCTCATATCGGTATCGTTCGGCCGATGCTTCGTGATGACCACCCGATCCACCGTCCGGAGCGCTTCGATCACTTCCTTGCGCTCCTTTTCCGGCATAAAGGAGGATCCTTTTTTCTTCTTGAGCCAGTTGTCGTTGTTCAGGATGACGACAAGTTCATCCCCCAACGCCCGCGCGCGCTCGAACATCCGAATGTGACCGATATGGATCGGGTCGAAGCCGCCGGAAACTGCCACTACTACTTTTTTCTTTCTCTTGGTCTTCTTTGCCATATGAATTTACGGATGCCATTTTTTCGGCTATCCTATCTATATATTATACATCAGACCTCCTTCTTATGTTCCAAAAAACCAAGGACTTCCTTTTTAAGAACACCTCGGCAAAACAGACGGTGGCAAAGAACACATTCTGGCTTTCGGTATCGAACTTCGGCGGACGCCTGATCAAAGCCATCATCATCATCTATGCCGCGCGGGTGCTGGGCACCGACGGCTATGGCGTGTTCTCCTATGCCATCACCCTTGCGGGGTTTCTCACCCTCTTCATGGATCCGGGCATCAACGGCATCCTGATCCGCGACGCGTCAAAGGTGGACGAGGAAGAGCGGCGCACCATTTTTGGGACGATGTTCGCGATCAAGATCGTTCTGCTCATCATTGGCGTGCTCGTCATCCTGTTCGTCGCGCCGCTCTTCAGCACACTCCCCGGCGCAAAAGTGCTGATCCCCATCATCGCGCTCGTCCTCGCGTTCGACACCATGCGGGAATTCTTCTTCTCGCTCATCCGCGCAATGGAGAATATGCAATGGGAGGCGGCGATCTTCCTTCTCACGAACGTGGGCATTGTGGTATTTGGTTTCATCTTCCTTGCCTATGCGGCGAATGCGCAATCGTTCAGCTGGGGCTACGTAGCCGGCGACGCGCTCGGCACGATCGCGGCGGTGATCGCCCTGCGCGGTTATTTCAAGAAAATATTCTCTCGCTTTGATGCGGCGCGTGTCATGCCGATCCTCAAAGCCGCATGGCCCTTCGCGATCAGCGGCGCGCTCGGATTGCTCTTTACGAACAGCGACATTCTCATCATCAGCTGGATGCGCTCGGCATCGGACGTCGGTATCTATTCCGCGGCCATCCGGATCATTCAGACGTTCTATCTGATACCGGGGATCATTCAGTTCGCGACGCTCCCGCTCATCTCGCGGCTGGCAAAGCATGACGACGAACGGTTCCGGAGCGCGTTCGAACGGACTCTCGGGATGATATTTCTCGCCTCCATCCCGCTCTCGCTCGGCGGCATCGTATTCGGCACGCAGATCATGGCCTTCATCTTCGGCGCGCCCTACGCCGCAGGCGGCCTCGCCTTCAAGATCCTGGCGGCGACGCTCATGTTCGACTTCCCCGCCTCTATCATCATCAACGCGCTCTTTGCCTATGAACATCAAAAGAGCTTGGTCGTCTCCTCCGCGCTCGGTGGCGCGGTGAACGTCGGCCTGGACCTCGCGCTGATCCCCTTCTTCGGCATCACCGGTTCCGCAGTTGCTACGCTCGTCGCCCAGGCCGTCAATAATGGATATCTCTGGTGGGCGATGAAGAAAGTGAACCCATTCACCGTGATAGGGCGCCTCAAAAAGATCTTCGTATCAAGCATCGTGATGGCTGTCTGCGGCGTGGCATTCATGGCGATCGGCATGAACGTCATCGTGAACATCGTGCTCTGCACGTGCATCTATTTTGTCCTGTTGAGAATATCCAGAGAACCGCTGCTGATCGAGGTCAAACGAATCATCTTTCCTCCCGCGCGGTGATCGCGATCAGGAGAATAATGCTTTTTTAAGGCGTGAGAGAAACGCGTTCAGTCGTTTTCTGACGTAGACCGGCAGGCGCGCATAAAGCCAGTATACGGTCGTCGAGAGATACGCGAAGAAATATCCGGGATACTCGTCTTTATGCCGGCGGATGATGACGAACGCCGCATCCACGTTCTGCCGCTGGTTCATGAACGAGCTGCCTTTGTCCCACATACGATACGCCAGGAAATATTCTGGCATATTGCATAGCTTTCCATACTTTCCCATTTTCAGCCAAAAATCCCAGTCGGCGAACTGCCGCAAGGATTCGTCGTAATAGCCGAACTGCGCTGCGACGCTGCGGCGGAATATCGACGTCGAGTTCGCAATGGGATTCGCATAGAGCGCCACCTTACGGATGGCGTCGTCGGTTTGGGGTTTGGTCACACGGGAGCCTTCGTTGTCGTCCTTGTCCACTATCACAAAAAAACTGCCGCACCCCACGTAGTCCTTGTGCGCATCCAGGAATGCCACCTGTTTTTCCATTTTTTTTGGATCGATCCAATGGTCGTCGTCGTCCAGGATCGCCACGTATTCCCCTTTGGCTTCCTTCAAGCCGGCGTTTGAAACGACCGCGATGCGGCCGACATGCTCAAGCCGGATGTATTTTATGCGCGCATCTTTTTTCTGCCATTCTTTTACCACTTGCGCGGTGTTGTCCGGCGAGCCGTCATCAACGATGATGAGCTCCCAATCCTGGAATGTCTGATCGATGACGCTTTGGATGCCCTTGCCGATATATTGCGCGCGGGTCCACGCCGCGGTAAGGACGGTCACGCGAGGAGTATGCATGCGGTTCAGGATAGCAAAAAATGGGAACGACGACAATCTTATTTCAGTGCTCTATGATCGGTTGCGGAAGCAACAGTCCCTCGAGCCGTATATTATTCTTTTGCAAATTGCCTTCCACCTCGCGCCATTTCTCCACCGTATCGATCCCTTTTGAATAATCGTCGCATTCGTATGAGTAGAACGACTCCCCTTTTTTGATGACGTCCGGGAGGAGATCGCGACCGATCTCGTAATAGCGGTCGGTCGGATCGTACGAGAGTATCTTTTTATTCATAATGAACGTCCCGCGCATGCGGTAGGCGTTCGGATATTTTTCCGTGTGTGGTTTCGGATGGATCGCCACGAACTTGCCGTTGGCATCGAGCTCCGCCACGTCGGCGTCGGCATAGTCTTCCAATTTTTGCATCCTCTGCATGCCGATCGCGCCGGCCGGCTTCTCGCGCCACACCTGTTCCATCTTTGTATAATCGATCAGGCTCAGCATGTCGCCGTAGATCACAAAAAATTCCTCATCCGCATATTTTTCGAACTGCTTGCAACTGCCCGCGGTGCCCGGCGGCTCTTTCTCAAGGTTGTACGTGATTTTTACTCCCCACTTCGATCCGTCGCCCAAGTACTCACGCATCACTTCCGGCATCGTGTAGAGGTTGATAAGAAAATCGGTGACGCCGTGCTTTTTGAACTGCACGATGTTCCACTCCGTGAGCGGATTACCCAAGATCGGAATCATCTGCTTGGACATCGTATTGGTATACGGGCGGAGGCGGGTGCCGAGACCGCCGCAGAGAAGGATCGCTTGTTTGATCTTGGTCATAGTGTTGATTTTTTTATTATGTTTACCGTACCCGCGAGGTCACGGACGATGAAGTCTGGCTTGCCTTCATGCTGCCAGGGATCCTTGCCGCCATGCCCCGTCCGCACGAGTATCATCTTAACCTTCGCGCGATTTCCCGCGAGGATGTCCTGCGTGCTATCGCCGATAAGAAAACTTTTTTTGAGATCGATGCCATGATCTTTCGCCGCCTGGAGTATCATCCCCGGCGCCGGCTTCCGGCATTTGCACACCATCCGATATTTTTTCACGTTCGCCAACGGATGATGCGGGCAATAATAGACGGCGTCGATCGTTGCGCCACGCTTCCCTAAGCGGTCGATGAGTACGGCATGGATATGATCTACCTCTTTCGGCCCGATCATCCCGCGAGCGACGACGGGCTGGTTCGTCACGATGACCACCAGATATCCCATCTTGTTGAAGGCTTTGATGGCTGGCGCGGCGGCGGGAAAAAGTTTCAACTGCGACGGTTTATGCAAAAGCTCCACCTGGCGGATGATCGTCCCATCACGGTCAAGGAACACCGCCGGACGTTTCTTCTTTTTTTGTGAGGCAGGCATCCCTTTATATTCCGCTAAGCCGTCGTTTTTTTCAACTTGACTATTATACGGAAAGGTGTAATAATCCGCCCAGCACTAGCACGATCGGTGCGGATTCAAAATTCGAAATTCATGAGGTGGTCCTTGCTTTCCCTCTTTAAGACCTTCGATACCCCTTGGCCCTATCCTTCTCGCAATGCTCGGCCGTGGCTTGCAACAGGATCAGAATGGAAATTGGGTCCTTACCAAGCTATTCGAGGTGTGCGACGAAAAAGGCGCGCATCTCCCGACGGCGCTTCCCGAAGACGACGACAACCCGAACTCCTGCATCGGCGGCAGCGAACTGAACATTTTGGCCGGCGTAGAGCTGTACAAATATTTTCACCCGGCCATGACCGTGTTCGCCTACGGCATGCGCTCGAACTATCTGCGCAACATCAACGCACCGAGCGAATGCGTGGTTGGAACGAAAAAATTCCTCGAGATCGCGCGGGAAGAGGGCGAAACCCCCGAGGTGGAGATTTTCCGCGAAGGGGAATGGAACCAGCCGACCTCAGGAACGGATGCGGAGATACATAACATCTTCTCATTGGTATTAGCCCCGGATCTGCAAATCGCGAACGTCGCCATCGTGACCGTTGCGGTGCACGTGCCGCGGACGGCGCTCATGGTCCAGGGCCACATGCAGAATCCGGAATTTGCGGGACGCATCTTCCCGCAGATCTACGTCGCGGAACAGATCCTGGAAACAGCAGATCCTGAACAGTATGCCGGCCTCTGGGCACGATCCATCGGCTCGCAGTCGTTCACCCGCACATTCCAGCGGGAGATCGGTTTCGGCGGCGTCTATCCGCGCGGTGGCGTCAACGCATACTTCGCGGGGATCAGGCAGACCGACTCATCCAAAGTCCCCGCTGCGGCAGGCATATAGGTCTCCCGCAGCAACTCATAAGAGCTTTGCCCGCCCCCGGCAGGCTCTTTTTTTATTGACATTCGAGTTAAAGAGTGCGATAGTTCCCGCGGAAACAGATTTACAATTCACCACCGTCAGACAAGAAAGAGAGGATATCTTGAACCTGAATGAGTTGGTATCACGTCCACCATGCACTCCACTCGTGGCGGCCCTGATACATTCGATCCGCATCACCGGATTGGCCATAAAGGGGGTACCACGCGAAGCGACCATCAAGGTCGGGGAAGGCCATCGCTCGATCATCACGAAAGCGGACGCTTTCTCCAACGAGAGCGTGTTCGGCTCTCTTGCGAATTTCTCAAATCTGCGGATCCTGTGCGAAGAGGAAATATCTGACGAGCGGGCCATCTCCAAGGAAAATCCCGTCGGTATTTTTAACGGGCAACGGGTCGTCTTCGACCCGCTAGATGGCTCAACTCTCTTTGCCCGCCATGATCCCGAATGGTGCATCGGCGCCGGTCTATTTGAAGAGGGTACGGCCACGGCGACCGTGATCACCACTCCACAAGCCAACGGAGGAACCACTCTTTTCAGTTTCGATGGCACCGTCCACGTCATGGAAGGGAGCGGCGACGTGAAAACAGTCGGAGCAATGGTGGAGAAACCCCTGAAAGAGTGCACGATCCTGCGCGGCGTCGACACCGAGCTGTATGCCAACGTTCTCACGATCATGCCGAAGGTCGCGGCAAGCGTGCGGGCAGTCGACATGAAGGGGTCGGGGCACTATGGTCTGATGTCGGTCGCGCTCGGCCGCGCGGATGCCATCATCCAAACGCCTCAAAAACCCTGGGATTGGGCACCGGCGTATCATGCCGTTACGACGGCGGGCGGCGTGTTCCAATTCTTCCGCCTGAAGGACGGCGTCCTGATCCCGGTCGATAGTTATGACGAGCGCGCGTTCAAAGCCGGGAAGGAAAATCGTCTCGGCTTTGTCGCGGGCGAATCATCGCTTGTGGAACGGCTCTTCTCGCTTCTCCCACGGAGCGGATGGGAACGCCACGACCCGGACACGATCTAGGCAGGACAGAACCAAAAAGCCCGTTTCGCATCACGCGAGACGGGCCATTTTTTATTTTGCTTCCTGCGTGCTCTCCCACTTTCCCTTCTGCTTTTGGAACTTTGGGTGCGAGACGATCAGGTGCCACACGACCGCCTGGAAAGCTTCTGTGTGCGGGGTCACGTTATCGGGATTTACGACGGGCACAATGACGACCGCATCCGCCACCTGCGCGGTATGTCCCCCGTCGCGGCCGACGACGCCCACGATCTTGGCACCCACCTGCTTTGCGTACTTCAATGCTTCAATGATGTTGGCGCTGATGTTCTTCTCCGCATTGCCGCCACCGACGGAGAACACCATAATGCAATCCTCCGGACGGAGATTGCTTCCGATAAGCCAATTCGAAAAGACGGTATGAAACCCGTCGTCGTTCGTGCGCGCCGTGATCTCCGAGACATTGTCCACCGGCGTATATGCCTCCATACCGGCAAGCTTCCGGAAGTCATTCACCGCATGGCTCGCATGGCCGGCACCGCCGCCGACGCCGATGATGAAGAGGCGTCCTTTTTCGTCGCGGACCCGGGCGAGAACCTTGATCATTTTATTGATGTCCTCACGATCCAATTTTTGTGCGATCTCCGCCACCTCCTTCAAATATTTATCCGCGTGTTCTTTATACATAATAGTCCTAATGTGAGGTTCGTTTTACGATTCGTATAAAGTATACCCCACTTTCTGCCCGTCCTCGTAGAACATCTTCACGGTCTGGATGGACAGCTCATGATGGTCGATGCCGATCTGCACCGTTTTCTTCAGAATATCCGCGGGAACCGTGATGATCTTGGCGCCGGCGAACTCCGCCTGGTAAATATTGAACAGTTCACGCGTGCTCGCCCATAACAGTTCGTACGCGGGAAACGGCTTGAGCAATTTTGCGGACTGCTCCATCAGCGGGATCGGATCCACTCCGGTGTCCGCGACACGCCCGGCGAAGACCGATATGATCGCGGGGATATCCTTGCGCAACGCCGGCAGAACGCTCTTCACCTGTTCTATCGTAAGGATGGCGGTGACGTTCAACTTTACCCCGCTCGCCGCGAGCTTCTGGATCAGTTCGAGCGATGGAGCTCCTTTCGTGTTCGTGATCGGGATCTTCACGTATACATTATCTCCCCACGAATCGATGATGTGCGCCTGACGCTCCATCTCGGAAAAATCGTCTGAGAACACCTCGAACGATATCGGCTTGTTTTTGACCTCGGCCAGCACCTCCTTTGCGAACCCCGCGTAATCGGTCACGCCGGCCTTGCGCATGAGCGTCGGGTTGGTGGTGAATCCACTGATGAACGGCTGGTGGTATAGCTCTAATATACTCGCTTTTTCGGCGCCGTCGGCGTATATCTTGATATTCAATTCATCCAATGGCCTTGGCATATGAAAAACAAATACCCAGATACTCTACGACTTGTGGGCTGCAACGTCAACGCTTGAGCCGGACGCTTTTCTTGGCCTTTGATGCGGCGTAGATCGCCTCGATGATCTGGTTGGCGCGCAGGCCGTCGAGCGGGCCGCCGTTCACTTTTTCTTTCCCGGCGATCGCGTTCGCGAAATTCATCCATTCGCGATCCCAGCTGTCGTCCTTCCCGCCAAACTTGAACACTGTAAGTGTCGGCGCGAATCCCAAATTCGTCTTCCCGTACGTGAGCATCTCTTCGCCATAACTGCCATTTTTTCCGTCGATCTGCAGATAACCTTTATCCCCAAATACTTCGAATGAAAAAATATTCTTCCAATTGGTAGTGCTCACGTGGAAGGAAACCGTCACGTGGTCATTCGTCATTAATGCGAAGGCATTATCGTCCACCTTCGCTTTCCAATATTTCGTTTGAGTAAGACCGTACACCTCTTTGAATTCCCCGCCGAACCAACGCGCGAGATCGATGATGTGCACTCCCTGGTCCAGGAGCTCGCCGCCGCCCGAGATTTTTTTGTTGAACCGCCATTCTTTTTCCATCCCTTTCCTGCCGCCATGCCCGTACCGTGAACGGAGGAAGAGCACCTTTCCGATGCCACCTTTTTCCATGATCTCGTGCGCCTTCATGAGCCCTTCGTGGAACCGATGGTTGAATCCTACCTTCACAACCCGGCGCGATGTGCGGGCGGCGGCGAGCATCTTCTTGGATTCGGCCGCGGTAATGCCAAATGGTTTCTCAGAGAGCACGTGTTTCTTGTGCGCGAGCGCGGCGAGAACGATGGGTGCGGTGAACGCGTTCGGCACCGCCACGACGACCGCGTCGATGTCCGGCCGCCTCACGAGTTTTTTCCAATCAGCCATGGCTTCCACGCCGTAGGCATCGGCAAGGGCTTTGGCGCGGTCGAGGTCGGGATCGGCCACGGTGACCAGCCGAGTGCCAGGTCTCGTCGCGATGATCTTCGCACGTTTGGCGCCGATCAGTCCTGCGCCGATGATCCCCACGCGTAGCTGCTTTTTTTTCATTTTCTTCATAGATTTACCCGCCGAAGCGTGAGTTTATCGCTCTCCATTAATCGGGTAATGTCTTCCTTTGTCCATTCGCCGTATTTATCCCACACGGCGCTCAACAATTTTCCGCTCAGGCCATCGGAATCGGCCGAGGCAAGAAATACGCATAGCTCTGCCGCCTTCTCGGGGGGAACGCCTCCCTCTTTCTTTTGCTTCAAAAGTTTTTCGTACATCGCCTTGCCCACCAAAACTTCTCCGGCCGCGAGCGCATCCTCCAGAATTTTCGTGTTCACCGGACCGGGCGCAATGACGTTCACGTCGATATTTTTCCCTTCCACCTCTTTTGCCAATGTCTCGGTAAGGCGAACGATGGCCACCTTTGATGTGCTGTATGCGCTAAAATGCGGCAACGGCCCGTCGCCGCCGCCGGAAAAGTTGATGATCTTCTTTCGGCGAACACCATTCGATGATCGTTCGAGGATGGGAATGGCCTGCTGGATCACATTGAGGGCGCCGAACAGATTGATGTCGAATGTTTTTTTCCATTCCTCCGCATCCACTTCCGCGACGGTGCCGATCGCACCGTATATACCTGCCGCGTTCACCACGATATCAATCGTGCCGAATTTCTCTTCGGCAAACTTCATCAATGCGGCCACTTCGCTCTTCTTGGAAACGTCCGCGGGGAACACTTCCACCGCGCCGCCGCTCGCCAGTTCCGCCTTTGCGGCGACGAGCTCTTCTTTTGACCGTGCGGCAAGCACCACGCTCGCTCCCTCGCGCAGGAACGCCGCCGCGATCGCCTTTCCGATCCCGCGGCTGCCCCCCGTTATGACCGCAATTTTATCTTGGAGTTTCATATGATTATTGTCTGCCAACCCCTCGGTATATCAACCCCGCATCTTTGATCTTCTCCTCATATTCATTATAGAGGAAGTTATTGGTATCAAATATGACCGCCTTCGGATGGCAGGCGGCCGCCAGGTGCGAGAAATCGATCTCTTTGAATTCCGGCCATGGCGTCGCCACCACGATGCCGTCACATCCGGCGGCGGCCTCGTAGGGATCCGTAAAGAAGGGTAATTCGGTCATCGCAGCAACCTCGCTTGCGATCGCGTGGGGATCTTGCAAAACCACCGTTGCGCCGCTCGCGCAGAGCCGCGCGGCGAACTCAATGGAGCGCGAGCGGCGCAGCGTAGTCGTGCCCGCTTTATACGTCACCCCGAAGACCGCGATCTTCTTGCCATTCACCCCGCCCAGAAGTTGGGTAAACCGCTCCGCCAGCGCTTTTTCCCGTCCGGCGTTCTTTTCCCATGCGCTCGTGATGACCGGGACGGAGATGTGGCTCTCTTTCGCCGCCGCGCCGAGCGCGCGAAGATCCCTGCCGAGCGTCCCACCCGAAAATCCAAGGCCGGCGCCGAGGAATGCTCCCTTGCCGATGCGGGGATCGGAGCGTAACGCGCGGACCACGTCCACTACATCGGCGCCCTTTGCTTCGCACACATCGGCAATGTCATTAATAAAGCTCAGTGATGTGGCAAGGAATGCATTGAGCGCATGCTTCGCCATCTCCGCCGAGGGAACGGACATCGCGATGATCTCGGCGTGTAAAGGAGAAAATATCTTCTCCACCGTTTCACGCGCGGCAACCTCATTCGTACCGATCACGATCCTTCCGGGCTCGAAGAAACATCGTACCGCATCACCGAGGCGCAGATTTTCCGGCGTATAGACGTAACGCACCTTCATTTCCGGGCGCTTCGCATGAATGGTTGCGATGACCTTTTCGGAAGTGCCCACCGGCACCTGGCTCGTCATCACAAAGACAACGTCTTCCATGAGATGCGGGATCGCCTTATCAAGCGCCGCATAAATGATCGCCATCTGTACGTCATCATGGTCATCCACCGGCGTGTCGAAGGTAAACCAAACGACCTCACATTTTTTTATCTCGCCCATATCGGTCGAGTAGCGCAATCTTCCTTCTTTGATATTCTTCGCAAGCAATGCCTCGAGTCCTGCCTCGCCGAGGGGAGGGATTCCCTCCGAGAGGCCCTTGACCACGGCCGCATCTTCATCGATCCCAATCACGGCGTGCCCGAGTTCCGCGAGCCCTGCCGAATACGTCTCTCCCAATTGCCAGAGACCAATGACTGCGATGGTCATGGGGTCAGAAATCCACCAACACCTTTGAGCCCTCAAAATCAAAACGATACCGCATTTCGCGGAGGCCGAGGTTGAGCATCGCTTCCCTGAATTTCCGCTGGTCGCCCGGAACATAGAACGTGAAGAACCCGCCGCCGCCCGCGCCGGATATCTTTCCGCCCAAGGCACCGCTCGCGAGCGCGATGTCGTAAATCTTGTCGAATTCCGGATTGCTCATCCTGGCGGAGATCTTCTTCTTGTGTTGCCAGTGCGCGTGGAACTTCTTCCCGATCTCGTCGATATTCCCCTCCTCGGCGGCCTCCAATATTTCGTATCCGATCTCCTTGATGTAATGCATGCTGTCCACCACGCTCTTGTCCTCTTCTTTAACGCTCTTCGTCTGTTCCGCAAGGATCGTCTCCGCGCTCCGCGTGACGCCGGTAAAGAACACGAGGAGGTTGTGGTTCAACTCGTCGGCGACCTCCATGGAGACGCCCGCCTTTCGAACCTTCACCTTCCCGTCCTCTGCGATATCAAGTACGGTGAGCCCGCCGAAGGCGGCCATATAAGGATCCTGTTTTCCGATCGTATGCTTGAGGATCTCCGCCTCGATCTTGAAATCCTCTTCTGCAATCTCTGCCAAACTTACGTAATCACGCTTGAGTGTGTGCACTGCATGGAGCAATCCCACCGCATAGCAGCTGGATGAACCCAGTCCCGTTCCCGCAGGAATGTCCGCGACGGAACTGATCTCAATGTTCTTCTCGATGCCGGTAAAGCGGAGCACCTCGCGGGCGATCTCATGCTGGACCTCGTTCACGCTTTCAACGGTTTCCGATTTTGAATACTTTACCCGAATGAGATCATCCGCCGAAGGGCGGTTCACGTCCACGAACATATATTTATTGATGCCTGTGGAGAAAATGAACCCGCCGTGCTTTGAATAATAGGAAGGGAGGTCGGTTCCGCCGCCGCCGAGCGTGATACGGAAAGGAGTTCGCGTAATGATCATGGCTCTTATACTATACCCGCCCCAATGGAATGTCTACTTGATATTGCCCTTTTCCATCTCCGCTTTCAGGAAGGCGATCTGGGTGCGTAATCCATCCTCGAGTGAGGTCTTGGCATGCCATCCTACCGCTTCCGCATCTTTTGTATCAGCATTCGTCATAACAGGGACATGGCCTTCCGGACCCGGCTTGATGGTCGGTTCAATGGAAACTCCCATCACTTTTTCAATGGTCTCCCACACCTCTTTTATGCTCGAGCTCTTTCCCGTGCCGAGGCGGAATATTTTATTGTTCACCGCATCGTTCGTGAGGCACATGAGGTGAAAGTCGCTCAGGTCATCAACGTAAATGAAATCGCGGCCGTCCCGTTCGTATCCCTCGTAAAACACCGGAGGCTCTCCTTTGAATGCTTTCAGGATGAATGCGGTCATCACCGGAGGATTGGGCAGCCGGCGATAATCCTGTCGCGGACCATAAACATTGAAATAGCGCGGGAGTACGTAATCAACCCCCCACGCGGCGCGGTATCCTTCGGCGATCTTCTCGCACGCGATCTTGCTGATCGCATAAAATCCTTTGAGGCGTGCCCCGCCTTCTTCCAACGCGGATGATGATGCAAATATCACTTTCTTGACGCCCGCGCGCTTTGCCGCCTCAAACACGTTCGCCGTGCCATGCACATTGATGTCCATCGTCTCCACCGGATCGTTCTGACACGCGATCAGATCGTTCTTTGCCGCCAGGTGGAACACCGCCTCCACGCCTTCGAACGCCGGATAGATATCTTTCGAACGGACGTCGAGCTTTCTAAAATCGACTCCCGCTGGAATCTGCTCTTTTTTCCCATATGCCAGATTGTCGATGCCGATCACGTCATAGGCCGCCGCGAGCAGCCGATCGGCGAGATTGCTACCGATGAAACCGGCGACGCCCGTGACCAATATCTTTTTTGCCATGATAATTGGTGTGTGTTTTTACTCGTCCATCTTCCTGCTCTCTTCTATGCGATAGCTATCAGCATCGTCGTGATGCGTACTGAACTCCATAATGAGCGAATCCTCGATGCCGGCGAATCGATGTGGCGTATTTGGCGGAACCCGGATGAACGATCCCGGCCGCAGATGCATCACTTCGTCCCCCAGTTCAAAACGGATCTGCCCCTCGGTCACTAAGAAGGTCTCGTCCTTATTTTTATGATAATGCAAGCTGCACTGGTACCCCTTGTTCACCCCCAATATTTTGCAACAATATCGGTCATTGTTTTCCACCCATCGTTCATAACCCCATACCTTTGGGGTCATACTGATACCCTCCACGTGGTTTGTCGTCCTTAACGCCGACATAAGCTCCTCGCGCGAAAGCGTGGCAGTTCCGGGCTTCTGTACAACGATCGAGCCGGCTTCATTTGCAAGCATCACGGCATCGTCGATATTAAGCCCCCCCGCCATACCAAGCGCCAGAACTGCGATGGAGGTATCCCCCGCGCCGGAGACGTCGAACACTTTTATTTTTTTGCCGGGCGCATGATAGTGCGAAGCATCCTCACGGCGAAAGAGCGACATGCCTTCGCCCCCGAGCGTCACAATCGCGTGCGCGCCGAATTCCTGCACAAGCTTGGGGCCGACATCCAGAAGATCGGAGAGCCCCGTCATCTCGCGCGCTTCTTTAAGATTCGGCGTGATAACATCCACCCCAAAGAAATATTTTTTATGCGCTGGCTTTAAGTCGGCGAGGACCGTCTTCTTTTCGGTCTTTGCGAGGGCGATAATCTTTTGTGCAAACTGTTCCGAAAAAAAACCCTTGCCGTAATCCGAAAGGACAATGACGTCGCATTCTTTTACCAGAGGCAGAAGCAATGCGTAACTGCGCTCTTCTTCCGTGGGGGTGAGATTTCCCCTCTGTTCACTATCCAGTCGAAGAAGCTGATGATTTTCGCCGAAGACGATGCGCTGCTTTTCGATCGTGGGCCTATTCGAGAATCTAAGGATAGCCTTGGCATCAATGTTGCTCTGTTCGAGCAACCCCGTGATGAGGTCTCCTGCCTCGTCGTCTCCCATCACGCCCACCAGCGAAACACTGGCGCCGAGCGCGGCGAGGTTATTGGCAACGTTCGCCGCACCGCCAAGTGTGATCTTTTCCGATTTTTTTAAGACGACCGGGACGGGCGCCTCGGGCGAGATCCGATCGACGTCACCAAACGTCCATCGGTCCAACATGATGTCGCCCATGACAACGGCCTTCACTCCCTTAAATTTACCTATCGCAAACCTCAGATCGGACATACCATATAATGTACAGAGTATAGACCACGCTGTAAAGGTAAGATATCATAATCACTATGAAGCAATCATGCACGAAAATAAAAAGTATTTCTGAGATCGCAGCTATCGCAAAGCGAGCGAAGCGGACCGGGAAGACCGTCGTGACCACGAATGGTGCGTTCGATCTCCTCCATATCGGTCATGTGCGCAACTTACAGATGGCAAAATCGGCCGGCGATATCTTGATCGTCGGAGTGAACTCGGACAGGTCCGTACGGACGCGCAAAGATAAGACGCGGCCTATCGTGCCGGAAGTGGAGCGGGCGGAAGTGATCGCGGCGCTTGAAGCGGTCGATTATGTTTTCATTTTCAGCACGCCGGATCCCATCCCGTGGCTCGAAAAGATCAGGCCGAATGTTCACGCAAAAGGCGCGGATCGAACGATCGATCAAATAGTGGAATTGTCGGCCGTAAAAAAGCACGGCGGGAAAATTCTCCGCGTCCCCTATATCAAAGGGCACTCAACCTCGAATATTATCAAGAAGATAAAATCACTTCCCTAGGCGTCTACCGCTTTCTTGATCTGTACGGCCACTTCCAAGAGATTGCTCACAACAAACACCTTGTCGGGAAATTGATCTTGTATCTCGACGATCTTTTCCGCCTCTCTGTTCTTGTTTGTTCTCGACGATCGCACAAAAAAGGAAACACATCCGGCACGCAGCCCCGTTTCAACATCCGTTACGCGATCCCCAATCATGAATTTGTGGCGGACCTCAGATAGCCGCTCTCCAAACATCTCCGCCGCGTCCCCCAGCATGCCGATATTCGGCTTAAGGCATCGCGCATTGTCATTGATGTATCGTGCATCAACCTGGCGTCCCTTCAAGGCGGCTTTTCTCGCGTAATCAGAACTCACAAAAGGGCAAAATCGATAGCCATCAACGCGGCATCCATCATCTTTCAACTTGGAAATAATGAGTTCGTTGACTTCTCGGGCTGCCGCTTCGGTGAGCAGTTCGAAGTCGGGGCCTGCGAGTGCAACCCCCGACTGGTTCGTCACCAACACAAACTTTGCATTTGAAATGGCGTTCAGGGATCGAATGCCTTCAATGACGCCGGGAAGAAACTCGATTTGTTCCTTCCAGTGCGGATTCGAACCGAGATAATAATCCTCATCGCGATTGATTGTCCCGTCGCGATCGGCGCATATGAGGACGATGTGATTAGAGGACGCCATAGGCTCAAGCAATGAGAAATCCGCTTTCGTAATAATCTTTTATCCCCGCCTCCGGAGTATACTGTGGCACGAATCCGATTTTTTCCTTCGCGAGCGTCATATCGCATTGGGTAAAATTCTGATACCGATCCGCATATGGATTATCTATGTATTCCGGCACGCGGTGCAGGCCCATGACATTATTGAGAATAGCAACCACATCATTGAAGGTCGTGGCCGTGCCGGAACCGCAATTGACCACACAGCTCTCTTCGGCGTCGAGCGCCAGTATATTTGCCTTCACGACATCTTTCACATAAATATAATCGCGCTTCTGCTCGCCGGTCTTGAACATGCGCGGATTGCCTTTCGTTATCTGCCGCGCCAATTGATAGATCATGCTCGCCCGCGCCCCTTTATGTGATTCACGCGGACCATATACATTACAATAGCGAAGGCCGATGATCGTTATTTCGGGATGCAGCGCCGCGAACGCCATCGCTTTTTGATCGAGCAGCAATTTGGAAACGCCGTACGGGTTCAACGGCTCAAGCCCCTTATCTTCAATGTATGGAGCTGGTGTCGCGCCGTACACAGCAGTAGAAGAAGCGTAGACGATATGCTTGCATCCATGCGCCACTGCATATTCAAAAAGCGCTATGGAAGCATCTGTGTTCGCGCGGATCATCTCACGCTCGTCAAGCAGCGTCGTATCATTGATCGCCGCTTCATGGACCACAGCATCGATCTCTCCGATCGCTTCCCAATCAATCCCCGAAAGACCCGGCTGGAGATATTTCCCCTTAAAGCTCGGCAACTTTTGCTCGGCATCGTTGCCGGTTATAAGCACGTCGTGCCCGCGGGCGATAAGATCAAGTGCAATGTTCGAACCGATGAACCCAGTGCCGCCGGTGACGAGGATTCTCATTGCTATGAAATAATAGCTTTTATCCTGGCTTCAATATCCTTGACTGTGAGATGGGAAAAAGCATCTATCTCATCTACGGTGCCGTAATGATGGATGAACTCTCTGGGGACTCCGATATAAGTTATTTCGATAGCCCGCGGAGCGGTTGCAATTGAAAGATCAACAGCACAAGAGCCACTATAGTAAGGCTCACAGACAATCACTTTGTTTCCTTGGAGATTATTTTTCAAAGTATCGTGATCGAATGGTTGTAGTGTTGTATAATAAATAACAGTGACATCCATATCTTTGCACGCCTCTTGCACGCGAGCAAGTATCGGTCCGACGGCGATTACCGTTGCCTGTTTTCCCATCTTGATCACATTTGCCCTACCGAATGCAACGTCATGGCTTTCAGTATTATTTTTGTTGCTTAGCCGAAAATATGTAGGGTGGCCATTGCTATAGGACTGTCTGAAAAGCGTATCGAACTCCGCCGGCGTTCCCGGCACCACGATCTCTACCTCGGGAACGTTCTTTAAAATCCCAACGTCCCCCGGACATTCGTGGGTGCATCCCCATGACGCAAGATCATAGGAAGCACCGATGCTCACAAAATTCCCGCCCAGTTTTTGGTACCCAAAATCATCCTTGATCTGCTCCAGCGACCGTTCAATCAAAAAAGTGGCGATCGTATGTACGACCGGGACGAATCCCTGCATCGAAAGTCCGGCGGCCATGCTCACCATGGATTGCTCCAGAATGCCGGCATTTATAACGCGTTCCGGAAAGTCTCGTAATGAGTTACGGAAGCCGTACGTGCCGACATCTCCGTACACCAGGACGAGCTTGTCGTCGACCTTCAATAGTTCTTCTATGGTGACCGCAAGTTGCTTTCTCATGAGATTATCGTAATTCTTCCACCATCGGTTCCAATTGTTCCGGCGTCGGATATTTGTGGGTCCACTCGGCGCTATTTTCCATGATCTTAATCCCCTTCCCCTTGATGGTCTCCGCGATAATCGCGACCGGCTTCCCCGTGCTCTTCATCGTCAACGCCTCGTAGATCGCCTCCTGGTCATGTCCGTCGATCCGCACCGCGTGCCATCCGAACGATTCAAACTTCGCCCTCATGTCCTGTGGGTTCATCGCCACATCACCGGAATGGTTTTGGTCGACGATGCAGTATAAGTTATCAAGTTTGTGGTTCGCCCCGAGCATCGCCGATTCCCAGATCGTCCCCTCATTCGATTCTCCGTCGCCGATGATCACATACACCTTGCTCGGTTTCTTTTTTATCTTTGCCCCGAGCGCCAAGCCCACCGCCATGGGAAATCCGTGCCCCAGAGAACCGGTGGAAGCCTCCACACCCGGCACCACCAATCGGTCTGGGTGGCCACCGAGGATGCTATCGAACTTCCCAAATTTTTTGAATTCTTCCGGCTTGATGAATCCCTTTTCTGCAAGGACGACGTAGAGGCCGATCGCGGCGTGGCCCTTGCTCAAAACGAAACGGTTCCTGTCTGGATCGGAAAAATTCTCCGGCGTGATGCCGAGCACGCGATCGTATAAGACCCAGAGTATATCTAAAATAGAATACGCAGCGGGAATATGTCCCTCGTTCGCGGCCGTGGCGATGCGTAATATCTTTTCCTTCAGATCCTTCATAGATCGATCATGATACGGTTCGCTTTGCCGGCGCGCATCATGTCTATCGCGCCGTTGATGTCGTCGAGGTGGACCCTGTGCGTGACGAGGTTATCGATGTCCAACATGCCAGCCTGAAACATTTTTACAAAACGGGGAATATCCCTGCTTGGCGAAAATCTTCCACCTTGGGTCGCCTTGATGGTCTTGCCTTCGGTGCCACCAAAAAGGTGATCCGCCATCGTCAGCTCAACGCTCTGCCCTTGCTTCACATGACCAACCATGATGAAACGCCCGTCATTACCGACGAACGGTATGGTACTCGAAATACTGCGGGCGTTGCCCGACGTTTCAATGATCACGTCTACATCTTTAATGCCAAGTTCACGCTGCAACACTTCTCCAACGTTCTCCGTTGCAGCATTAATGAACAGATCTCCATGAAGTGCCTTGACCATGTCTTTCTTGTTATCAAATACGTCCACGCCGATGAGCGGGTTCGCGCGATAGAAATGCGCCGCCCTCATAAAACACGCGCCCAGGCCACCGAGTCCAACGACCATCACACTTTCCCC
>Ga0208357_1000815_pt1 | contig 23983 bp, 23 predicted proteins | sample NGESurdeep092012_6_FD_184487 | JGI IMG/M metagenome (GOLD analysis project Ga0208357, IMG submission 184487) | Arctic peat soil microbial communities from Barrow, Alaska - NGEE Surface sample F52-2 deep-092012 (SPAdes) | ecosystem: Environmental > Terrestrial > Soil > Wetlands > Peat ...
AGGTGTGCCGGTTGCTGTTCGAGACACTGCGCCTCAAAGGTGACCACCAGTCATACGACGACCCGCGGAATTCCTATCTCCACCAGATACTCGATCGTCGGCTGGGCATACCGATCTCTCTGTCGGTGCTCCTCATCGAGATCGGGCGTCGCTGCGGCGTCAACCTGGAGGGCGTGGGAATGCCCGGTCACTTCCTGGTGAGGGATCCCAATTGCCCGGACCTGCTCATCGACGCCTTCTCCGGCGGCAGCCGTCTTGATCACGCCGCCTGTATCCGGCTCCTCCATGCTTCCGTAGGTTCGGAAGTCGATCTCCGGGTCGGCATGCTGGACCCGGTCGGACCACGGGCCATCCTGGCCCGGATGCTGGCCAACCTCGACCACAGCTTCCGGCGGCGAGCCGATCGAGGCAGCCTGCTCAAGGTGACCCGCTTGCGCGTTGCCATTCCCGGACTTCCGCTGGCCGATCGGCTGGCGTCAGCCGATGGTCTCGCCGGACTCGGCTGCCACGACGAAGCGGCGGCAATCCTGGAGGAACTGGCTGGCAGCCCCGATATCTCCGCCGAGTCTGCCCGCGCATTGCGTGCCCGGGCCCAGAGCCTTCTCGCTGCCCTCAACTGACGAGTTGTAGCGGACGCCGCTTTCGACCTCACCGCGACACCATTGGCACGGGCCCTCCCATTTGGTATGGCACTCATCCACGCTTGACCCGTCCCAGAAGGGCGGCAAAGCACATGGTCATGCTGATGAGCCCCACGACCGCGACCGCCAACAGTGCTTCTCCCAGCGGAGCCCATTGCCCGCCACCTCCTACCTCAAGGGAGCGCAGGCCGCCGCGCAGGTAGGTGACCGGATTGAACCCGGCGACCGTGTTCAGCCAACCGGACAACGTCCTGCGTGGCACATACGAGGTCGTGAGGAACAAGAAAGGGAAGAAGAGGAGAAACGTGGAGTTCACCGCCGCCGGATCGCCGGTCTTGAGCGCGATGGCATAGGCAAAGCCGGCGAACGCCAAGGTCCATACCAGTGGTGACGACACGGTGAGCCAGAACTCATCGGCGATTCCGAGGAATTCTCCGGTTGGCAGGCGCCACCGGCATGCGGAACGGCGACACGATGGCGCCGCCGCAGCGCCGACGGCGGACCCGTGAAGACGGTTCGGTAATGCCACCCGCGGGCGGCAATAATGGATTCGATGAGGGACCCCTTCCAAAGGGTGTGGATTGGCATCGGAGCCTTGGCTTTTGTTCTCGTGACGGGAACCGTGGGGTATCTGATCCTCGGCTTCGATTTCCTTGACGCGGCCTATCAAACGGTCTCCACCGTGACCACCGTGGGTGCCAATTCACCACGTCAGCTCGATGCCAACGGCAAGGCCTTCACGATTGTCCTGATCCTCTTGGGTGTGGGCACGGCTCTGTACGCCTTCTCGGCGGTGTTCGAGCTCCTCCTTGAGGGCCACGTCCGAGATCTCATGAGGAGGCGAAAGATGGAACGGAGCATCGATCGAATGGACAGGCATGTGATCGTGTGTGGATGGGGCCGCGTCGGGCGCGAAGTGGCCGAATTCCTCACGAACTCCGGTTTGGATATCGTCATCATCGACCGTAATCCAGATCGGCTTGACGACATCCCCCACTCGTCGGTGTGCGGCGATGTGACAGACGACGAGACTCTTCGTCGGGCGGGTATCGATCGGGCCACGACGCTGGTGGCGGCGCTCGACTCTGACGCTGACAATCTCTACGTGACTGTGGCCAGCAAGTCGATGCGACCGGATCTCCAAATCATCGCCCGGGCCCGAAGCGAGTCCTCGGAGCCAAAGCTGGAGCGCGCCGGCGCGGATCGGGTGGTGAATCCTCAGCAGCTGGGCGGATACCGGATGGCGTCATTCGTGACCCAGCCCCACGTCGTGGATTTCGTCGACGTGGTCATGCACGATGGCACGCTGAAATTTCGATTGGGGGAACTGACCGTCTCCGCCGATTCGAATCTCGCGGGAAACACACTTCGCTCGGCCCATCTTCGCGATCGCACTGGGGCATTGGTCCTCGCCATCCGTCGTCCCGACGGCAGTTTCCTGACCAATCCTTCGCCCGAGGATGCCATCACCGCTGGAGACGTCCTTATCAGCGTCGGCACCGACGAACAGCTCGACGCGCTCGCCGAATTCGCGCTCCAACGCTAAGCCTGCCCTCGGTCTTCGCCATGCCACGGATTGCCCTCCCGTTATCGGTCGGATCGGGCACCCGTACCTCGCCATACCTCGGCACAGTGCCCTTTCGGCGTCGTCCGTTCGTGTCCGTCAGTCTGGGTCTCACACCGAGATTTCAATGCACTTCGTCTCATTCCGACTGAGGACAAGCGCGGCGAGCGGCGACTCGGCCACTCTATTGGGACCACGGCGAACGACCGGAGAATCCGATGAGCTCGAACCACCATGACCTGTCCACCCCTGGTGAACCCCAGCTGGAGGAGGTGAGCGATCAGGTCTATGCCTACATCCAGCCCGACGGGAGCTGGTACATCAACAACACCGGGTTCCTGGTCGGCGACTCCGGGGTCACCAGTATCGACGCCTGCGCAACCGAGAGGCGCACACTCGCCTACCTGGACACCATCGCCAAAGTCAGCGATCAGCCCGTGCGGACTCTGGTCAACACCCATCATCACGGCGACCACACCCATGGGAATTTCCTATTCTCGGGAGCCACGATCGTCGCTCACGAGCTGTGCCGAGAGGAACTGCTGGCCACTGGCCTTCCGGCCAATCGGGGCATCTGGAATGACGTCGACTGGGGAGCCGTGAAGCTCGCACCACCATTTCTTACCTACACGGACGCGGTCACGGTGTGGGTGGACTCGATGGCGTGCGAGGTCCGCCATGTCGGTGGGGCGGCACACACCACGAACGATTCGCTGGTCTGGCTTCCGGAGAGGTCAGTCCTGTTCTGTGGTGATCTCCTGTTTAATTTGGGTACCCCGTTCGTGCTCATGGGCTCGGTGGAGGGGGCCATCGACGTGCTGGAGACCGTCGTCCGGCCGCTCGGTGCCCAGACGATCGTGCCCGGCCATGGACCGGTCGGTGGTCCCGAGCTCATCGACGAGGTGCTCGACTACCTGCGCTTCGTCATGACAACAGCCCGAAAGGGAATGGAAGCCGGCCTCAGCCCCCTCGAGGTGGCCATGGAGACCGAACTCGGACAATTCTCGGAACTCCTCGACCGTGAGCGCATCGTCGGCAACCTGCACCGGGCGTACGCGGAGCTTTCCGGCACAGAGCGGGGTGGCCCCATCGACCTCGTCGCCGCCCTGGCTGACATGATCGACTACAACGGCGGACGCCCCCTGACGTGTCGAGCCTGAACGTCAAGAGCGCCACCACAGTCGCCTCCTGCTCCTCATCATTGACGACCGACCGTCACGACACTCCGATGTCACCACCGACTTCTGCAACGGGAACTGCGGAGCTGCTGAGAATCGCAATCTGACAGGCAGACAACCTTCGTCTTTTGGAAAAGTCCGACACATGACCGTCACGAACTGACTATCGTCGCTTCCATCAGGTTCACCCGAATCTGGTTGGGCCCGCTGGGGGCCGATGTAATGCACGGAGATGGGCCAGAGGCCCAGATCGGGGGTAGTGCGGTGCGAATCATGCGAATAGGCAGCCTTGGGGGGCTGGCAGCCATCTTGCTCTTGGGAACGATCGTGACGACCGTTTCCACGGCAACAGCGGCGACGGGTCCGAGCAATCTGTCGACCAAATCGTTCACGAACAACTTCGCCGTCATGAGCACGCTCAAGCCATTGGCACAATCGGGCAAAGGCAAGGTGGCGGCGATTCTTCCCGACACGGTGAGTTCGACCCGGTATGTGGAATTCGATGCGCCGGACATCACCAGGGCGCTCAAAGCGGCCGGATTGACCACGTCGCAGATCATCGTGCAGAACGCACTGGGGAGTGACGCGACGCAGCTCACGGATGCTCAGACGGACATCACCAACGGAGCGACGGTGCTCTTGGTGGACCCGATCGACCAGGGAGTCGGACAGTCGATTGAGAGCTACGCCAAGTCGCACGGGGTCGATGTCGTCGACTACGACCGTCTGACTCTGGGAGGAAGTCGCGAGTATTACGTGAGCTTCAACAACGTCCAGGTCGGTAAATTGATCGGTCAAGGGCTGGTGAGCTGCGTGGCTGCGTGGAACGTGAAGAAGCCGCAGGTCGTCGTCATGCACGGCGCCGCCACTGACAACAACGCCACCCTTTTCGCCCAGGGCTACGATGCCGTGCTCAAGCCGTTCTTCCAGTCCAAGAAGTGGGTCGACGTCACCAACACAGCCGACACATGGGACCCACCGACCGCTGAAACCGAGTTCCAGGAGGCCTACACGGCTCACTCGAACATCAACTCAGCCCTGATTCCCAACGACGAGTCCGGTTCCCCGATCATCACGTACTTGCAGTCGCTCCACGTGGCACCCAAGACGTTCCCCACCACGGGGCAGGACGCCACGTTGACCGGGTTGGACAACGTATTGTCGGGATACCAGTGCGGGACCGCCTACAAGCCCATCTATCTGGAAGCAGAGGCCGCCTCGGCGCTCGCCTTGTACCTGCGAGCCGGAAAGACGCCGCCGTCGAGTCTGGCCAATGGGAAGTCCACCGACACGGTGAGCAGCACATCGGTTCCATCGGTCCTTTTGACTCCTACATGGGTCACGACGAAGAACATGAACTCGACCGTGATCAAGGATCAGTTCGTGCCGGCAGCGCAGCTGTGCGCCGGGTCTTTCGCCGCTGATTGCCAAGCTGCGGGAATCACTCCATAAGAGAGGCGTTCGGACGCCCGTCTTCGGGCGATCGCATAGAGTTCGAGGCGTACTCCAAGCCGTAGCCTGCCCCTCCCCCGTTGGGGGGAGGGGCAGGCCGAACTCGAGGAGGGGTCACGATGGCTGAGGAGAGCGCTGAACTCGATGGCGTACGCGCCCCGCTGGTGCAGTTGCGAGGCGTGACGAAGTCCTTCGGCGCCGTGCAAGCGCTCACCGAGGTGGACCTCGACATACCAGCGGGCCGCGTAACCGCGCTGGTCGGCGACAACGGGGCAGGAAAGTCCAGCCTGGTTAAGACGATCTCTGGCCTGTGGGAACCCGATCAAGGAGAGATCCTCTGGCACGGTAAGCCCGTCCACCTCCGGGGGCCGAAGGATGCCGAGGATCTGGGGATCACAACCATCTACCAGGACCTTGCCCTTTGCGACAACCTTGACATTGTCCAGAACATGTTTCTCGGACACGAACTTCTACGACGCGGGTCACTTGACGAGCCGACGATGGAGATCGCCGCTCGCAAGACCCTGACTGATCTCTCCGTCACCACCATTCGATCCATCCGTCAGCCCGTAGAGTCTCTCTCCGGTGGCCAGCGGCAATCCGTGGCGGTGGCCAAGGCGGTGATGTCCAACGCCCAGCTGGTCATCATGGACGAGCCGACGGCGGCCCTCGGAGTCGCACAGACCCGCATGGTCCTGGATCTGATCAAACGGCTCGCCGACGGGACGGTGACGGTGCTGATGATCTCGCACAACCTCAACGATGTCTTTGAGGTGGCCGATCAGATCGCCGTCCTGCGCCTCGGCCGCATGGTCACGGTCGGTGCTGCCTCGGATTTCGACAGCCAGGTGGTGGTCGATTTCATGACGACAGGTCGCTCGGACCGGACGTCTGCCAACGGCGACACCCACGACGGACACTGAGGAGGAGTCTTGGACAACCCCACCGCCGGTACGGAAGCCGCCTCCGAGTCGGAGCCATCTCCGGCCGCCGACAGCGTTGATGTGGACTCGGGCGGTGCTCCCGAAGCGGCACTCATCGCAGCCGCCCCCGATGTCCTGGCTGGCTCGCTGAGCGAGTTCGTCGCCGCCTGGTGGAGGCGGATCCGCGCCGGCGAAAGCGGCGCCCTCCCCATCCTGGCCGGCCTTCTGGTCATCATCGTGATCTTCCAGATTCAACAGCCGAAGTTCCTGTCGGCCGGCAATATTGTCAACCTTCTGGTGCAGGCGGCCTTCTTTATCTTGCTTGGCCTGGCTGAGATATATGCACTGCTCTTGAGCGAGATCGACCTGTCCGTTGGCTTCGTCGGCGCGGTTGGCGCAGCCATCGTCGCTGCGTTGATCTCGCCTCCTTACAACTGGCCGTGGTGGGCCGGCGTGATCGTGGGCCTGGCCGCGACCGCCGCGATTGGAGCGTTGCAAGGCACGCTCATCACGAGGCTCCACCTTCCTTCGTTCGTCGTGACCCTCGCCGGGCTTCTGGGATGGGCCGGCGTCCTGATCTTCATCTTCGATTCCGACAAGGGGGCCGTCGGTGGCGTGATCAGCATCAGCTCCAACAAAGTGATCTACAACTTGGTCAACGGGAACATGAGCCCCGTGACCAGCTGGATTCTCCTGGTCGTGCTGGTGGGACTCTTCGCCTTCTTCTCCATTCTGAAAACCGTTCGACGCCGGTCGCAGGGACTCGCCGCTCCCCCGCTGAGCATCACCATCGCCACGATCATTCTCGCCGCTGCCGCCGGCGTCGCCCTGGTGATCGTGTGCAATATCAACCGGGGCGTGCTGGTGCCTCTTCGCGGCGTCCCGTGGGTCGTCCCGTTCGTCCTTGCTGTGGTCGCGGCAGCTTCCCTGATGCTCAGTAGGACCCGGACCGGTCGGTACATCTATGCGATCGGGGGCAGTCCCGAGGCGGCTCGCCGGGCCGGCATCAATGTGAGTCGGATCCGTACCATCGCCTTCACCCTCGCCAGCTTCACCGCCGGTTTAGCGGGCATCGTGTACATGTCGCGGCTGGGGTCAATTTCAGTCGGGTACGACGGTGGGACCTATGTCCTCTACGCCGTCGCTGCCGCGGTCATTGGTGGTGCGAGTCTCTTCGGAGGCCGTGGGAAGGCAGTGCACGCTCTGCTGGGAGGGGTCGTAATCGCGGCTGTGTACAACGGGCTCGCTCTGCTCGGCATCAGCACGGCTGGCACGGAGATAGCCACTGCACTCGTCCTCCTGGCCGCCGTGTCAGTCGATTCCCTGGTCCGCCGTCGCAGCGCCTCGTCCCGGACCTGAGCACGCCACGTGAGTGGTGTCCGTCGACCGCACCGTCGCCTCGGCCGGGAGGTGTCCTCCCGTCATTGCGGCACGTGATCACCCCCGGGCAGAGGACGCCGACATGAGGCAGACATGACAACACAACCAGGACTGATGCAGGCCTGGGCCGTCGACGCCCCGGGGCCCATCGACTCACACCCCCTCACCCAGATCACCCGTGCTGTGCCCGTCCCCCAGCCGGGTCACATCCGCCTCCATGTCCAGGTCTGCGGGGTGTGCCGCACCGATCTCCACCTGGCGGAGGGTGATCTGCCTCCCAAGCATGATCGAGTTATCCCAGGCCACGAGGTGGTCGGCATCGTCGACGAACTCGGACCGGGCTCTGTCCGCTTCAGCCCAGGAGACCGAGTCGGTGTGCCCTGGCTGGCTCAGACCTGTGGAGTGTGCCGGTTCTGTGTGACCGGACGGGAGAATCTGTGCATCGCCCCCCTCTTCACCGGGTGGGACCTCGATGGGGGCTATACCGACTACGTAGTAGTAGACGAACGCTATGCCTACGCCATTCCCGCCGCCTTCAGCGACGAGGAGGCCGCTCCGCTCTTGTGCGCCGGAATCATCGGCTACCGGGCCCTTCGTCGATCGAATCTGCCAAAGGGGGGAAGTCTGGGCATCTATGGCTACGGCGGATCAGCGCATTTGACCGCCCAAATCGCCCTCTTTGAGGGGGCTCGAGTCCATGTGTTCACCCGATCCCCCGAAGCGCGAGCGCTGGCCCTCGACCTCGGGGCCACAAGCGTCGGTGAGACCGACGCCGATCCGCCCGAACCGCTCGATTCCGCCATCCTCTTTGCGCCCGTCGGGGGCCTGGTTCCGACCGCTCTCGCCGCCCTCGATCGCGGCGGCACTCTGGCAGTCGCCGGCATCTACCTGAGCGATATCCCGGTACTGAACTACGAGGAGCATCTCTTTGAGGAGCGCTCACTGGTCAGCGTGACGGCGAATACGCGAGCCGACGGCGAGGAATTCCTCAGGCTCGCTGCCCAGATCCCGATCCAAGTCTCGACTGTGGCCTACCGCCTCATCCAAGCGAACCAAGCGCTTTCCGATTTGGCCCACGATCGGGTCAACGGTGCGGCTGTTCTGGTCAACCCGTCGAGGTAGCAATCACGGGGTGGCGGCGGAGAGCTGGGAGCCCAGGCCGCACCATGAGCGGCAGGGAATTCGGGTGGGAGTCTCGAGGACTTGTGGCTCTGATAAGTCGATTCGGTACCGACATCCTCCGAGGACGATGGTGTCCGTCAGGACACGGCAGCCATTCGGGTGTCCGCTCCAAACCGGATAGTGACGCCGTCTCGGCGCATGGTCCGCACGAACCACCAGATCGAAAGCCCGATTGCCCCGGCGGTCAACGACAACGAAATGCCCGTGCGCTCGATCGGGAAGGCGTTGGCGGGCGCGGTAAGGAGCAGCCAGAGGACGACGGCACCATTGAGGAACATGGCGATCGCCCAGAGGAATGAGACCCGAACAAAGAATCGGTGCACGGCGGAGTGCGCGAGCAGTTCGGGTCCGAGGGGACAGAAGTCGTGGGTGAATCGTTGAGTGAACGGGCGGCCCAGAAGGGCCGAGCAGACCAGCACCAGCGAAGCGAGGAACGTGCTCGCCGTCGGCTGAATGAAGTAGAGGAACACGCTTCCCGTGATGAAGGAGATGATCGTTCGAATCATCAGCAACGCGGTTCCGACCAAGAGCAACGTAGAAACTCGCTCGTGTCGTACGAGTCGGCGAATGACGACCGAGAACGACCAGATCAATGCGCCCACCAACGCTCCACGGAATCCCGCAACCAGCAACACCAGGTAGTAGGCCGCGACCGGGGCGACCACGCTCTCAAGAACAATTGGCGCCGCGTGGCCCAGGATGAGTCCAGCCGCGGGCATGTGGAGAACTGAGCCGCCGCGCCCATCCGGAAGTTCCGAGAAGCTCAGCGCCCGAAGTGCCCGTCGCCGAGTTCGAAGTGGACTGATACCCAAGCCTACTACTCGCCTTGACGAACCGTTGGTCGGCCGGGCCTCCCTCAATCACCTGACCGGGAGGCTCTCTGGCGAAGAGGCGAAAGAGGTCGCTGAGTAGGTCAATCCCGTCGTCCACTCCACGCTTTTCCGAACCCTGAGTGTCTGGTGTCCCAGGGTGCCTACGAGCGCCGGTTGGCCTCAAAGAGGGCGACGGGAGAGCGCCCCTGGGACGGGGCCGCTGACCGCCGGGACCGTCGCGCATTCGCCAAGGCCCCTCGCCGTCGAGGACGCTGAGACCTTGATGCTCTTCAGGAAGGAGCCCTTCCCGGGTCGGGATGCAATTTCGGCGAGTCCCATGCCAGATCACCAGCCGAGTGCTGAGTGTGGCCGGACGGGCTGTGGCGTGGCTCCGCCCACTGCAGCCGCGAGTGTTCGGGACACATATCGAGTCCCCTGCGGTCCTTGGTCCAGCCGTGGGAGATCAGGCCGTCCTGAGCGCGCCGGGCCAACGATTGGGTCGCATGGTGATAGTCACGCGTTGCTCCCACCTTGAGAGTTGCCAGGCACCCGGGTTCCTCGCACCTCACCTCGAAATATGAGCTGCGGAGCTTGACGATCACGAGGGTTGAATACCCCAGTGCAATCCCGCTCTAACGTCGCCGCCGGTGGCGAGGTGAAACCCGGGATGCCGGGTATGAACGCTCGCGTGCGGCGTACCTGGTCATTAGATGTTTCGACCCGGTGGGTCCGTTGACACGGCTGATGGTGGCGTACCCCGAGCGGTGTGCGGACGCTTCGCCTTCGCACCGAGCGCACATGTGGTTCGGCTCTCCGCCGGTTCATTTCGAGGTATCTCTGGCGGCCGGCGATCGAGCGGGACCATCCCCCCAACCTGGCCGCTGAATGGATGCGCTCAGTCTTCGACCTCGAAGACCGCCAACAACCAGTCCTCTTCGCCGATGGCCGGAAGCAATTGAACCAGCCGCCCCATGTGCGGGCCGTTGTCGTTGAGCTCCTCTTGGAGCATCCTGGCCTCGTCTCCAGGGTCTCCCCTCACCGTAGTTCTCGGCACCGTTATCACCTTGACGGCCATGCTCACCCCCTCGCTGGGCTACCTCGACGCTACCGTTTGGCGTCGGCCGGAGCGGGGATATCGGCCTCTACGGTCTGGGTAGCTCTGGCCTCGACCTTGGGCCGCATCGACCAGATGGGTACCGTCAGCGGGTAGTCCAGCGATCTTCGCCCGAGCGGGCCGGTGCAGGCGCCTCGTCAACAAGAACGGCAGCTAGGCCCGGGAACGATTTCTGGGCTGTGACGACAAACCGTGTTCCCTTTCGCACCCGCCGGGGACGGGTGTGGGACGATCGGCGCGGCCACCCGGCGAATTGTGGAGATCCTGTGGGAAGGTTCGGGCGCCGCCTGTGGAGATCACGGGAGCGAGGGAAGGTACGGAGCTGGGACGGTCGCCCCGCCGGCCACGGATGGGTGTCACCCGCCGAACCCCTATGAGCCGGCGGCGGCCCGTGGACGGCCGTACTCAATGCGCCGGTACCCGTTGGCGACGGAGAGCACCAGGGAAAGCCTGAAACCCTGGCGCATGGTGGGTCCTCTCGTCGGTCCTCATAGGCGAAGCTGCCAGGGCGCCACCATGAGTCAGCAGAGCAATCGAACGCTCCGAACGCTCCGGTTCACTTCACTTTGCTCCCTTCAGTGCAGTACGGCGTCCACGCTCTCCAGCCACTCATCAATACGTTCGAGAACGTGCGGATCGCGGATCGCGACAAACGAGAGCGTCTCATATCCAGCGAGCTTGCTTCCCTCTAGTTTGATCGTGGGTTGTGAGGTCTGCTCAAAGACGGATCCTTCCACTCGAACCGTGCGTGCATCGATCGGTGTATAGGTCGCGAAAGAGGTATCGAGTACGCCCGGCGGTTCGAACAGCCAAAACGGATCGGAGTTCTCATAGAGCATTAGGGGCGGCAACGGACGTTGGCGTGCATGCGGCATCCACATCGAGGGGAACCACGGTGAAACCGCCCCCGTCGATCTCGACAAACACGGGGCCTGGTTCGCCTCGGGGGCTGACCGAACATTGTCCTCCACATTCGACGGTCTTGGCCGCGTGCCATGTCGGACCCGCCGGCATATCGTCCATGAGAGCGATCGCGGCGACCATGCCAAACAGACCCGGCCGCTCGACTAATGCGGGTAGGAAAGGGAGTGACACTTCGATCCATGGCGCGGCAAGCAGATTGCCTTCGTCGGGCCGATTCAACGATCTCCAAACCATTCGCGAGTCAACCTCGGCGTTGACGACCGGCATAATCACCCTCTGAGTAGGCCAAACGCGTCGCTCAGGTTGTCGTTAGGATCATCGAATGCCTGATTACGAGACCATTCTGTACGAAGAGATCGATGGCGTGGCATGGGTCACCCTGAACCGTCCGGAAGTTCACAATGCCTTCAACGTCCAAATGCAGCATGAGCTGAAGGACGTATGGCGCAGCATGCGAACCAATGAGGCCGTGCGATGCGCCGTGCTGACGGGAGCAGGCGAAAAAGCGTTTTGCGCCGGGATTGACCGACAAGAAACCATGGGTGACTGGACGAGTCCCGACGATGTGACGGGGACCAGCGCCACCGGTGTCGGAGGCGCTTCGAAGACTCCATGGCATTTTGATGATCCCGGTGACAACATCGGGCCAAAGACAAATGATCTGTGGAAACCGGTCATCGCGGCGGTCAACGGAATCGCATGCGCTGGAGCTTTTTACATGCTCGGTGAAGTTGAATTCATCATCGCCTCGGAGAATGCAACCTTCTTCGACCCTCATGTCACCTTTGGGATGACTGCCTGCTTCGAGTCCATACACATGCTGCAGAAGATGCCTTTTGGAGAAATCATGCGCATCGCGTTGCTCGGCGCCAGTGAACGCATGACGGCACAGCGCGCGTATCAAGTGGGATTGGTGTCCGAGGTGGTGGCACCGGATGCCCTTCATGATGCAGCCGCGTGGGCGGCGGGTGAGATTGTGAAGTCCCCACCCATCGCCATTGAGGGAACCGTTCGCGCTGTCTGGATGGCCCGGGAACTGTCACGGATGCAGGCATTGGATGCCGGCCGGCTACTGATCCGCCTCGGAAGCGACCCAGCATCCTTGTTTGAGGGACAGCAAACCTTCTCCTCGGGCGAGCGGACCAAACCCCGAATGCGATAACGACTCTGCTCGATTGGCCAACATTGACCACCAAATGAGCGGCCTGCCGGGACCAGGATCAGCCCAATTGGGCGCCGGGGACATTCCTCGCAGCAGCGTCCTGCGCTGGAGAGCATGCCTGTTGGCGCCGAACCGTGACCCTGGTGACGATTTGGCGGTTGGCGGTTGGCGGTTGGCGGTTGGCGGTTGGCGGTTGGCGGCGGACGGAACCCTACGAAAGTCCAGCGTCACCGTCACCCAAAGGCTGGGTGAACAGCGGCCCGTCGTCTGGAACGCTCAGCGCGCCCGCCAGCTCATTCGATTCTTCTGGGTGAGGTTTCCCGCCGATGACCGGTTGCCGGGATGACCACTTCTGGCCGGTGCTTTTCCAAGACGCCCGGGGCCCGCTGGGGCGGCCGGCGGGGCGCCACCACTCCGGAGCGCAGATGACGGCGGCTGCCTGACCACGGAGCGGGAGGCGCGGTCAGATAATCGCATAGCCGGTAGGCCACTGTTTCGTAGTTCACCCGCCATCCGCGGAAGTCCGGCCATGCCTCCTCGGCGCTTCGTTCGAGCGGAAATCCGACCTTTTCCAACATGGCTGCTGCTTCGGCGAATTCCTCGAAGGTGAGATTGATGTCTCCTTCCGGATCGGGGTCCGGGTCCACTTTCCACCGCAGGACCTTGGCCACGCGATTGAGTGCGGTAAACCCCATGCGGAGGCACAACCGCGACTGAGACGAGGCGGTACCGGGCGCCAGGGCCAGGTGCATCGCGGCGCCATCGAGAACTGCCAAGAGTCCGACCAGCCAAGAGAACCACGGATCGGGCGAACGAAACAGCAGCATGACCGGGTAGGTGGTGTGGCTTTCGGCCAACTCGGCCGACCACCCCTCCCAGGAGGAATAGAACTCCGGCAGCGTGTCGATGATGCCGACCAACTGGTGCCGGGCCAGCACCTCGGGACCCCACGCCGGGACTCCGGCTCGACTCTCCAACATGGCGACCAAGCTCTCCCGGCGGTTGAAGGCCTGGTAGAGGGCAGGAAGGTAGGCGATTTGCAGGGCGACGATGACCACCCAGGTCGCCCCGGCGGCAATGTCCACCGCTGTGTTGGGCCGCCCACTGAGGTTGATTGTCCCGACGGTGAAGACCGCACCGGCGGCTTGGGCCAGCGCCGAGACAAGATCATGGGTCGTCCTCTCCAGCATGAGAGCGAATCCAACGATGAAACAGCCCGCCCAGAATGTCAGCTGGGCCACGAGCGCCACCGGTGCGGTCGGTGCCAGCAGCGCATCCTTCCCCTCGTAGCTCCGGGCCAGACGCGAGAGGCCGATGAAGGCCAACTGAACGACTCGGAGGACGAAGGTCGAGACACGTTGGAACCCCTTGGGCTCCCTGGGGAGCACAATCGTGAACAGCACGCTGGCCCCGGTGAAAATGACAATGACCACGCCGATTGCGAACAGCAGATTGCTCATTGATTGACCACGTCCTTAGTATCGCCGGTGCTTCAAGCCCCCGCCTTGCGGTCGGTTCTCTCGGTTTCCCCCGAGTCCCACGGAGCGCGCCTCTGATGGAGCGCACTCCTATGGGTCAACCGAAACCTGGTTGGACCCACGGCGGGACGAATGTCAACCGCTCGTTTGCCCGGCGTGAGACGTAGCCTTGGGAAATGCTCGGGACCCTCAACTGGACCACAATCGCATCTCTGGCCACTGCCGCAGGCACGCTCATCCTTGCCATTGCCACGTTCGCCTCGGTTCGCTCGGCGAACTATGCGGCCCGTACGGCCGAACGAGCATTCCAAGTGGGATTGCGACCTCTCCTTTTTCCGTCCCGCCTCGAGGACGCCACACAAAAGATCCGATGGGGAGACGACCACTGGGTGAGCCTTGGCGGTAGCAGGGCCACGATGGAAGCGGTCGATGGGGCTATCTACCTGGCTCTGTCGCTTCGAAATGTTGGGTCGGGCAACGCCGTTCTGCACTCGTGGCGCGCAGAAGAGAGGCCCGAGTTCAGCGGTCCCGGAACTCCACCAATGATCCGTCCGGAACTTGGCGAGTTTCGCCCTCAAACCAGAGACCTCTTCGTCCCACCGGATGACATCAGTTTTTGGCAAGCGGCCATCCGTGATTCGAGCGACCCCGACTGGCAAATGGTCCGCCAAGGGATTACCTCCCGTCGAGGGATCGTCATTGACCTGCTGTACAGCGACTACGAAGGTGGTCAGAGAACGATCAGCCGCTTCCTGGTGTCGCCGCGCGGCGAGGAACAGACCGACTGGTTGTGCAGCGTCATTCGGCATTGGAATCTGGACTATCCCGATCCTCGGAGTTGACCAACCCCGATCGGTCCGTCAAACAGCGGCCGTGGGTGTGGCATGCCCGCTATGCATCGACCCCTTTGGCGTCGGCTATTCCATTCGTGATCATCCAGCAGTCCTGAGATCGACCTGACCGGCAGCTGCCAACCCGATTTTCGACCCGTTGATCGATCACGGGACCAGGGACGCTTCGAGCGTGATCTCGGGCACGCCCGCCAGTGCCCGGCTCACCGGGCATCCCGCCTTAGCGGCTCGGGCTTGTTCAGCAAACGCGGCCTGATCGAGCCCGGGCACCCGACCAACGGCAACCAGCTCGATCTTGGTGATAGTGGGCCGGCCGTCGACGGGTCGCAGGGTCACCGTGGCGGCGGTGTGCACCGTGTCAGGGGTGTGGCCAGACTGGGCGAGGAGACTTGAGAGAGCCATCGAGAAACATGCCGCGTGCGCCGCGGCGATCAATTGCTCCGGATTGGAACCCGGTCCGTCCTCGAAGCGGGACTTGAACGTATAACCCCCGCGTATGGTATCGCCAGCCGTGAACGTCCCACTGCCCGTCGGCACGTCACCCTTCCATTCCGCACTGCCCTTCGCTGGCATGGCTACCTCCTACCCTTCGCTCACCGGTGCCTCCGGTATAGCGGGCGTTGTATAGACCACGAACATATCGGTGGCGACCGCGTCAGCCGACCGACCGAGGAATTCCGCCGGAGTGCGGGCTACTCGTCGGTGACCGTGAAGGTTCTCATCAACGGGTGGCCGGTGGGGTGGCAGTGCGGCACGGGCGCCCAGATCCCATTTCTGGCGCGCACAACGGTCAAGATTGCAGGTTGAGATGTGTCGATTCGGTTCCACCCCGTTCGTCGTACAGGTACCTGGCCAAGCCGATAGAACGGCTCGGCGCTGTCGGCGCGACGAAAAAGGTCTTCCATGACAAACACGAGAGGTGCCAGAGGGTTCTTGGCAGGGCAGCCACCACGCATTTCGCGGCCGACCAGGCCCGCTCGCCAATGCAGATCTGGCCTACCGTCAGCACTTTTGCGTCAGCCCGACGACGTCATGTCACTGGCTCCAGGTTGAATGGCAGACGGTGACGTCTCGGATCGAGAGTTGAGGAGGAGACGATGACAACCGAATCTCGAAAATGGTTCGCATTGGGGGTCATCTGCGTCGCGCAGTTCATGGTCATCCTGGACGTGTCAATCGTCAATGTGGCGCTGCCCTCGATTCAACGAGGATTGCGTTTCTCAGAACAGAACCTGCTGTGGGTGTTGAATGCCTACGCGCTCTTCTTTGGCGGCTTCTTGATGCTGGGAGGACGCGTGGCGGACAAGTTGGGCCGCCGCCGTGTCTTTTTGACCGGCGTGATGCTCTTCTCGGTGGCCTCGCTGTTCTGCGGTTTGGCAAGTAGCAGCGGATGGCTCGTCGCAGCGCGTGCGGTCCAGGGCCTCGGAGCGGCAATCCTCTCACCCGCAGCTTTGTCCATCCTCACCGTCACTTTCAAGGAGGGGACAGAGCGCAACAAGGCGTTGAGCATCTGGGGTGCGATCGCCGGTGCCGGTGGCGCGTTCGGCGTACTGCTCGGCGGAATACTCACCCAGGAGGTCGGCTGGCAATGGATCTTTTACGTCAACGTCCCAATCGGATCCTTGGTGGTCCTGGCCAGTTTCTTCATCCTTGCACCCTCTCTGTCTGAAGACGAGAGACGCGGCTTCGATATCCCTGGGGCCATCGCCCTGACCGCCAGCCTTGTTCTGATGGTGTTCGCATTGGTCAAGAGCACCAGTTGGGGTTGGGCATCGACACGCACGATTGGCACATTGGCCGTTTCGATCATCCTTCTAGCCGCATTCATCTTGATCGAGCGCCGAACGACCTCCCCCCTCGTACCCCTCTCCATCTTTGGCAATCGAAGCCTCAGCATCTCCAATGTGGTCTCACTCGCCTTGGGCGCATCGATCTTCTCGATGTTCTACTTCCTGTCCCTCTATATGCAGGAGGTCCTTGGCTATTCCGCCCTCCGGACGGGTATCGGCTACCTGACGATTGCCAGTGCGATCATCATCGCCGCTGGCGCCGCTCAAGCACTCGTGGCCAAGTTCGGCATTCGGAGCGTCATGACCCTCGGAATGCTGCTGGCGTCCGGGGGTTTGGTCTATTTCACGCAAATATCGCCGCATGGGTCCTACGCAGCCACCTTGCTCCCAGGCTTTCTGCTGGCCGGGGTCGGACTTGGACTCTCCTTCGTCCCAGTGACAATCGGCGCCGTGAGCGGGGTGGTCGCAGACGAGGCCGGGGTCGCGTCAGGGTTGATCACGACGACCCAGCAGATCGGCGGAGCACTGGGGGTTGCCATCCTCTCCACGATTGCTGTTTCGGGGACGACGAAATTTGCCAGTTCCCATGGCCACGGTCACCAGGAGGCAATCGCCGCACTCAATCACGGGTTCTCGCTGGCGTTTTGGTTCGGCGCGCTGTTTGCCGCCGTCGGAGCTGTCGTGGCGTTCTTCGGGATGAAAGGGTCGGAGGCCAGGGCTGATATCAGCCGCCAGCCCGCACTCGAAGGTGCCGAAGCCGCATAACACCAACCCGATTTCCCGCCGGGGCAGAAGACGAATCACCGTCATGTCACCGAAGTGTGACCGGGGATTCGGGGCGGTACATCGGAGGGCCCGTCCAAGAACCAGGCTAGATCGAGGTCTATAAGTCGCCGAGGCACAAACCCGTTGGTCTGTCTCGGCGTACTACATCCTCACTTTGCCGCGTGGGCGAGGTCCATCTCCCACCACAAGAAGTTCCTCGACTGGTCGAGGATCTGTTGACGATGCTCGGCGTAGGGAACGTGGCACGTCTCGTTCCAGGACTCGAGAAACGCGTCGAGCCCCTGAGCCTTCGCCGCGTTGATGGTATTCACCGCCCACTGATACGACACGAGCGGATCGGTCGTGCAGTGGAAGTCGATGGCTGGGGCGTCGCCCGGCGAGATGGTGCCGACTCCCAGCTGCGCACCCGACAGTGAGACCGCCGCTCGCACTCTCGCCGACGGATCCTCGGACGAGGAATAACCCACGTTGAGCGCGGTAATCGCACCGGCGGACGAGCCGCCAATGGCGATGCGATTTGGGTCGATGCCGTATGTCGCGGCGTTCATTCGAAGGAAACGCACCGCGGTCTGCGCATCAGCTGCGGCCTCCTGAATCGCCGGGACGCAATTTGAGAGCGTCCCAGAGCAGCCCGGTGACTCGAGCCGATAGTTGATCGATACATTCACATACCCCGCCTTGGAGAATGTCGTCGCCTCATCGACGAGCTCGGATGAGGTTTTGTCGCCGCAACAGAACGAGCCCCCGTGGACCCACACGATCGCGGGCCGACTGGTGACCGTGTCGCCGGTGGGCTGGTACATGTCCAGTTGCAAGGGGATCGTCTGGTTCTCCAGATTGACGGCGCTGCCGTACGTCACGTTGCTCGTCACCGTGACCGAGTTGAAGATGGCGTCGCGGTAACGAACGGGCCCGTTGCCGGGCGGGCCGATGTTCGGCCAGTCACATCCCGCCGCGACGATCGCGAGCACGGCGACGAGGGGCACCAAAAGGCGAAGACGCATGATGCGATCGTCGTCCCTGGATCACCCGCAGTCAAGTCAAAGGCGGCGCGTGCGATGTGGCCATGGAGCCTTAGAGGTTTCGAACCTGATCACAATCGCTGACGGGATGAGACTTGGCGCGTGGTCCCACGAATATCACCCGCCGCGGCGTAGGTCTTCTCTTCCCAAACACATCCCTCTCAGGCCACGCCCAGACGGCATGGCGACCGAGGCCGCCATCCGCCTCAAGGCTAATCGATCGCCTGCTTCATCTTCTTGACCAGTCCTTCGAACAGCGGGTACGGATTCGCTCCGCTCAACGCGTCGATTGACGGCTTCCACAGACCCCGACGATCAATCAGTGTTTGACCGAGCAAGAGCTTTATCAGTTCGAAGTCGAAATGGCCAAGACGTTCCAACGCGGCCAATTGCTCGAAATAGTCGAGCTCTCGGTAGAGGACGTAGGCCTCGACTGAATTCGCAGCAATGAATCGCTGGAAGGCAGAGCTCAGCACTTCCGGTGTCGCGAACTGACCGACGAGCTGCCTCGTTTCGACGAGGGCGTCTTCGTCCCACCGGCGCAAGAAATCTCCCGCCATTTGGGATTCACGGGACTTCCTGGCTTCTTTGACTTGCCGGCCAGCAACCACCGCCGCACCGATGGCACCAAGGAGGCCCAAGGCACCCACCGCGGTGGCAATCGCAGTTACCTGCTCAGCCCAATTTGGTTGAGGTGTTTGCATCCTTCTCCGGTGCTTCCGGTGTTAGTGAGCGTTAGTGAGCGCACACGAATGTAGTCTTCGGCTGGCTCATTCCGCGCCGCGAACACCACGTTGGCGACGATTTGAGGGCAACGTACCCGGCGCCTGGTTCGCCGGCGAACGTCGAGGATCGCCACCTTCCCGCCCGCAGCGCGTGAGTGACCCGCTCACTCAGAGAACACCATGCCATACGCGTGTCGGCGCGGGGCACCCACCATCCATAGATCGTGCAGGCCGTGCGGTTTCGAATGCACACGGTAATTCACGGTAGCTCGAGCGATGCGGCGTACCGCGCTCCGTGTCGAGAAAGCGCCGGAACCACGCCAGATGAGTTCCGTGGCGCTGCTCTACCCCAACTGCCTCAGCAGGTTCCGGGTGATCTGTTCAATCTGCGGGTCTCGCGCTGCCAGCCCGTGAGCCCAGTCGGTCGACCCCGACGTGATCACTGTCGCGCCCGCCTTGTTCGTGTACGCACCCAGCACCGCGTGGCCATGACGGATGCGCTCCATCGCCTCGGGATCTCGCGTCCCGAACACGCGTGACGCGATGTACTCCAACTCACTCGGCTCGCCGAGCTTGGGCGGACGGGGCGCTGTCTTGCGCGTGAAGTGCTGTGTGGGGCACGTGCCGAGGATCTCGAACGTCGACGGCGTGCCGTCCTCGCCGGTCGGGTACGGTAGCCCGTCGCGGTAGGTGAACACGCACCCGTCGCACTCGTAGCCGACGACGGTCGCGTCAGCACCGAGCACGTCGCCATAGCCGAGACCGGTACCGTCGAAGATCCAGTGACCGGCGCGGTGCACGGTGTAGCCACCGAGGCCGGCAGTCACATTGCGACCTATGCGGTGATAGCCCCCGCGCGTGAATGAGACGCCGGTCATATAGTTCTCGGGTCGACCGACGACGACGTCGGACCAAAACGTCGTCACCTCCGCTTCGCTGTCGGTTCCCATCAACGGATCGTCCTTGAAGAAACCCTTGTACCCGACCATCACGTCGTGATCGTCACCCTCGATGCGCACCTGCCACAACGACGTATTGCCCGAGAGGAACGCCGCATTGCCGCCGCTTGCGATGAATGCTTCGACCGTGTCGCGCATGCCGCGAGACCAGTACTCGTCGTGGCCGACAGATAGATACAGGCTCGCGCCGTCCAACACCTCGGGGTTTTCTTCGAGATCGCCATTCACGCACACACCGATCTCGAATCCTTCGCGTTCGGCCCACTCGATGAACGGCAGCTCCCAGTCGGGCCAACCCGCCGAACCGGCATAGCCCGACAGATGGTTGATCTGGACGTAGCCGACGTGCGCGGCGTTCTGCGGATCGGGCGCGCCAGTCCCCGTCACCCGGCGGCCCTTGCCCGGCGGCTTGAAAAGGTAGCCCGCCGACATCGGCCGTTGCATGGCAACGTGGGTGCCGCCGGTGTACAGGTTCGGTCCGCCAAAGTCGTTGTAGGCGTGCCACGTATTGGTCGCCAGCGCGATCACGATGCGCGCGCCTGAAGATGGGCGCACGACGAAGAACGCGTAGTCGCGCCGCACCTTCTCGCCAACGTCGATCTCCATTACGACCTCGTAGTAGCCCGACCGCCACGTCGGGTCGACGTCCAGCGTGAGAGCAATGGGCCAACCGCACCCTTTCGAGGAAGCGTCCCTCGGCGTCTCGTGCTCGTCTGCGGCGACCGCGTCAGAACTGAACATGACCTCCCGTCCCGCGCCGATCCGTGCCACCTCGACGCGTACTGGCCGCCCCGCGGATGACGACATGTGCAGACCCACCTGCCCGCCCGAGCACACTGATTGCGGCCAGCAGTACCCCGTTACCACGTCGCGCCCCATTTCCCGACCCTAACTGAGCCGGATCGCTCACTGCATCCGAAGAAGGTCAGGAGGAAGCATCGTCGGGGAGCTGCTCGGGACCTCCTCTCGGCCTCCACGGGTCGAGGTCCCGGTAGTAGCCAGGCTGAACGCGAACGGCGGCCAACGGGTACCTGCAGGATTGCCAGACCGCCACCGGGACTCCCTTCCGGCTGGTGGCCGCCCCGGTTCAATTCAACGAAAAACCGGCAGTGCCCGAACGGGCTCCCGAGTTCAACGAGCATGGCGATAGCATTCTGGCCGACATCGGTCTCGACACGGACGCCATTCTCGACCTCAAGATCCGCGGCGTCGTCGCCTGACGGCGCCGCTCCCACATCGGAGAAAAGACATTATGAGCCTCTTCAATGCATTCCGTTACGACGGCAAGCGAGTTCTCGTCGTGGGCGGAGCCACCGGCATGGGTGCCGCTGCCGCACAACTGGCGCTCGACGCCGGGGCTGAGGTCGTGGTGATGGACTTCGCCGAGATCCCGCTGGAAGGCGTCCGGGCCATCCACGTCAATCTGGCCGAGCAGGCCTCGATCGACGCCGCCCTCACCGAGTGCGGTGCCTCGGTGGACGTGCTGCTGTCGTGCGCCGGGGTGGCAGACGGCACACCGGGCATTGAAAAGATCAACTTCATCGGTCACCGCCACATGATTGATTCCATGCTGGCCAGTGGCATGCTCAGTCGGGGCTCGAATATCGGGTTCATCTCATCGGCCGCCGGTCTCGGCTGGCAAAACCACCTCCCGGAGCTGGAAGAGTTCTTGGCCACTCCAGACTTCGACAGCGCCGTCAAGTGGGTCGAAGCCCACGGAAAAGCGGACTACATGTCGACCAAGCAAGCCATCTGTGCCTATGTGGCCAGCCAGGCTTTTCCACTCCTTAAGCAAGGGATTCGCATCAACGGCATCTGCCCAGGACCAACCGAGACGCCGCTGGCTCTGGCCAACAAGGACCAGTGGCTGGGCTTTGGCGCCGACTATCGGGGCGAGGTGGGGATCGAGGCCGCCACTCCGCTGGAGCAGGCGTACCCCCTGGTCTTTTTGTGCAGCGACGCCGCCTCCGCCATTAGCGGCATCGTCATGGTCACCGACGCCGGATACTTCAGTTCGGGCATCACCGGCTCGTACCCAGAGGCGGCCCCCGTCACTAACTTTCTCCTCAGCCTTTAAGCGGGGTGGGCGGCGACCTCAGCCGGGTCGGCGCGGAATAACAGCCACCGTCGGAATGGTGGCGGAGCCACCGCACTGCACCACGGCGTCGACGATGCGGACCAGTTCTTCGACGTCCATGAGCGCGCCGCTCAGGAGATTGCCGGACTCCCACAGTGGATGGAGATCCATGAAGACCTCCATGTCCCAGCCCGATGCGAACTCGGTGCCCGAAGCGCCTTCGCCGCCGGCGCAGTCGCCTACGATGACTCGAGTGAAGCCGATGGTGGGGTGCTCGATCCGATACGCCTCGACCACGGTGCCCAGGGCGGCTTTGCTGGCTGCATAGGACCCCAGACCGGGCCAGGGCGCGGTCAACGAACCGGCCACCGACGACAGATACACGGCCACCCCCGTGGAGGCCGTGAGGTGCGGGATGGCCGCGTTGGTGACGAAGGCCGCCCCAATGACATTGGTGTCGAACGTGTGATGCCAGTCGTCAGCGGTGAGGTCGACCAGGCGGCCGAGGGTGCCCACACCGGGGGCGTAAATCAAGGCGTCGATCCCGCCCAAGCCGGCAGCCGCTTCGTCGATGGCCGCTTGGCACGAGGCCGCATCCTTCACGTCGCATCTGATGGCCAAGTTGCCGGGGCCGGACTCCTTGGCGGCGTCGGTCAGTCGGTCCAGCCGCCGAGCCAGGAGGGCCACCTTGGCCCCGCGTTGTCCCAGGCCAATGGCGATGGAGCGGCCGAGACCGCTGGAGGCGCCGATAACGACAGTATTCATGGAAAGTCTCTCCTCATGCGACGGGGCAGCGCTGACGGAATGTTTCAGTTCAGGGGGTGAAGACGGGGAGAGCATCCCAGCCCCGCACGGTCGAGGTGCGGGTCTGCACGGCATTGTCCCAGTCAACGTCCCATGTCGGAAAGCGTTGCAAGACTTCGTCGAGCGCCACGCGGCCTTCCAGCCGGGCCAGCGCGGCGCCCAAGCAAAAGTGGATGCCGTACCCGAAGGCCAAGTGATGCTCAATCTTGCGGTGGATGTCGAATTGGTCACCATGGTCAAACTTGCGCTCGTCGCGATTACCCGATGCCGTCAGCAAAAGCATGGCGCTCCCAGCGGGGACGGTCTGCCCGTAATGCTCGACATCACGTGTGACGTAGCGCGCCTGTACGGGTGAGGGCGATTCGAAACGCAGAAGCTCCTCAATGGCCTTCGGAACCAGGTCGCGCCGCTCCAGTATCTGCTTGCGCTGGTCGGGATACTCGGCCAGTACTTTGCCGGTCCACCCGATGAGCCGGGTCGTGGTCTCATTCCCAGCTGCGGCCAGAAGGTTGACGTAGTTGAGTACCTCTTGCCGGGTCAGGCGGCGCACGGTCCCGTCCGCATCCTCGAATTCGGCCTGCAGGAGGTCGGTCATCAGGTCGTCGGATGGGTGCGACGCCCGCCACTCGATGTATTCCTCGAACCCATCATTGGTCATCTCGCCGTCGCCGAACTTGGCTTCCATGTCGGGCATGCCGCCCTCGGTCAGGCGCAGGCCGTCATTGATGCGGTCGCGGACATCCTCCAGGTCGGTCTCGGGGATGCCCAGCAGCATGCCGATGGTGCGCATGGGCATCTGGGCCCCGAGGTCTCCGACGAAATCGAATCCTCCGGTCCCCACCAGGGGATCGAGACTGCGGGCACAGAACTCTCGGATCTTCGGCTCGAGATCGCTGATGTTGCGCGGCGTGAAGACTCGCGACAGAAGGCGACGGTGGGTGTGGTGCATCGGAGGGTCCTCGAAAATGATCGACCCGGGAGGAATCTCCATGTTGCTCTTGATGATCTCAAGGAGGGTGCCCTTGCTCGAAATGTAGGTTTCCCACTCCATTGAGCAGCGATCGACGTCTTCGAAGCGACTGACCGCATAGAAGTCGTAGCGCTCGTTGTAATAAAGGGGACACTCGTCCCGGAGACGCTTCCAGATCGGGTAGGGATC
>Ga0208357_1000819_pt1 | contig 23874 bp, 23 predicted proteins | sample NGESurdeep092012_6_FD_184487 | JGI IMG/M metagenome (GOLD analysis project Ga0208357, IMG submission 184487) | Arctic peat soil microbial communities from Barrow, Alaska - NGEE Surface sample F52-2 deep-092012 (SPAdes) | ecosystem: Environmental > Terrestrial > Soil > Wetlands > Peat ...
AATACCAATTCATCGTCCTCGATTAGCCCGGCGCCCCGGAACGCGACAGCCGGTCCCGCTTGTGGTATGGTAAGGAATGGCAAAAGCACTCGAACTGGCATTCGCGAAAGCCGCCCAACTTCCCGAAGCAGCACAGGAAGAGATCGGGCGCGAACTGCTGGAACATATCGACGCGTTGACGGCTTTGCGCGCCGAACTCGAAATCGGCATCCGCCAGTTGGATGAGGGCAAGAGCGAAGAACTCGATATCGACGCTCTAATCGGGGAACTGCACGCGGAGCATGCCAAGCGCTAGGCGGCTCGTCTGGTCTCGGCGGTCAAAGCAAGACCTCCGGGTGATTTGGCACTGTTCACCAAGGACCGAAAATCTCCATGACCGCGCCCGTCATCGGCCTGACGCTCGATTCCGAGCCGCCCGGCAAATATTCCAAGACCCATCCTTGGTATGCCATTCGCGAAAATTATTGCGACGCGGTGGCGCGGGCCGGCGGCTTGCCGATTCTGCTGCCGCACGAGCCGGAACAGGTGGCCGGGTATCTCGCGCTGATCGACGGGCTGGTCGTCACCGGCGGCGCCTTCGATGTCGATCCGGCGCTGTTCGGCGCCACCACCCAGCATGCCAGCGTCATCACCAAGGCGCGGCGCACCGCGTTCGAGCTGGCGATCACCCGCGGCGCCGTCGCCGCCGACCGCGCGGTGTTGGGCATTTGCGGCGGCATGCAGTTGCTGAACGTCGCGCTGGGCGGCACGCTGTTGCAGCACATTCCCGACGAGTGGCCCGGCGCCCTCCAGCATGAGCAGCCCAACCCGCGCACCGAGCCCGGTCACACGGTCGCGGTGGCGCCGGGCACGCTGCTGCATCGGGTCACGCGGATGGACGAGATGCCGGTCAACAGCGCGCATCACCAGGCGGTGAAGGATGCGGCGCCCGGCCTCGTCATCGATGCACGGGCGCCCGACGGCATCGTCGAAGGCATCGAGGATCCGCGTCGCCGCTTCGTGCTGGGCGTCGAATGGCATCCCGAATATGCCCTGTCGGCGGGCGATACGCGCATTTTCGATTCACTGATTGATACCGCCATGCATAGCAAAAGATAATCGCGCGATGATCGAACGTATCGCCAAAGCTATGGCGCGGGCGGGGCTTTGTTCGCGCCGCGAGGCCGAGCGCTGGATCGCCCAGGGCCGCGTCGCGGTCGATGGCGCGGTGCTGACCAGCCCGGCGCGCGACGTCGACGAATCGAGTCGGATCATGGTCGATGGCAAGCCCTTGCCGAAGCCGGCACTGACGCGGCTGTTCCGTTATCACAAGCCCGCCGGCCTCATCACCTCGCACAAGGACGAGGGCGGCCGTCCCACCGTGTTTGAGAAGCTGCCGCCCGGCCTGCCGCGCGTCATTTCGGTGGGGCGGCTCGACCTCAATTCCGAGGGCTTGCTGCTGCTGACCAACGATGGCGCGGTGGCGCGCGCGTTGGAGCTGCCGTCGCGCGGCTGGCTGCGGCGCTATCGCGTGCGGGTTCACGGCACGGTGACGGCCGAGCAATTGCGGCCACTGGAGAAGGGCATTCGGGTCGATGGCATCGATTACGGATCGATCGTCGCGACGCTTGACCGGGTACAGGGCGCCAATGCCTGGCTGACGCTCGGGCTGCGCGAAGGCCGTAACCGCGAAATCCGCAAGGTGCTGGCGACGCTCGATCTCGACGTGACGCGGCTGATTCGCATTGCCTACGGTCCGTTCCTGCTCGGCGATCTGCCGCGTGGCGGCGTCGAGGAAGTGCCGCGCGGTATTCTGCGCACGCAATTGGGGCCGATTCTCGCCCCCGCCGATGCGCATCGTCGCCGGTCGGCATAGGGGGCGCCCGCTCGCGGCCCCGCCGGGACGCGCGGTGCGTCCGACCGCGGCGCGCGTCCGCGAGGCGCTGTTCGATATTCTGGGCCATGCGCGCTTCGCCGAGCACGACCTGATCGCGGGCGCGCGCGTGCTCGATGCCTTTGCCGGCACCGGCGCGCTGGGGCTGGAGGCGCTGTCGCGCGGCGCCGCGCATGCCAGCTTCATGGAGCGCGACCACGCGGCCCGCGCGCTGCTGGCCGCCAACATCACATCCCTGGGTGAGGACCGGAATGCGAGCCTTCTCGCCAGTGACGCGCTGCATCCGCCGCGCGCCGCGGTGGCGTGCGATCTGGTGTTCCTCGACCCGCCCTATGGCGAGGCTGTCGCCGCCGACGCGCTGGCGGCGCTGGCCCGGCAAGCCTGGATCGCGGTCGGGGGCGTGATCTCGCTGGAGCAGCCCGTGAAGGGCGGCTTCGTACCGCCCGCGGGCTTCACGCTGCTGGACGAGCGCCGTTATGGCAAGGCGCGGATTCTGTTCCTGGGCTTTCGCTAGCGTTTCCCGATCCGGATCATGGTGCGATAGGCGTCGAGCAGGCGGGCGGTCACCGCCTCCTTGGTGAAGCCGTCCTGATAGGCGCGCCAGCCGCCTTGTACCAGCCTGTCGCGCAAATCCGGGTCCCCGACCAGCCGCGTGATGGCATGGGCCAGCGCGGGGGGATCGTCGATCGGACATAGCAGCCCGTCGCTGCCGTCGCTGACATAAGCCTGGGCGCCAGCGGCCCGCGTCGCGACCAGCGGCCGGCGCATCGCCCACGCCTCGGTGATGACGGTGCCGAACGGCTCATAGCGACTGGGCAGCGCGACGATATCGGCGGCGCGATAGAGCGCGGCCCGGTCGGTGCGCCAGCCGAGAAAGCGCACCCGGTCGTCGAGGCCGAGCTCGCGGCACAGCGTCTCATAGGCCGCGCGCGCCGGCCCTTCGCCGGCGAGCCACAGATAGACGCCGGTGCATCGGGTCAGCGCCTCGAGGATGGTGTCGATGCCCTTCTTCTCATGCAGCCGCGACATCACCAGCACCAGGGGCGCGTCCTCGGGGGTGGTCAGCGCCGCGCGGTCGGCCGGCGCCGCCGCCGCCAGCGTGCCGAACGTATGGATCAGGAAGGCGCGATCCTCCGGCACGCCTTCCTTGCGCAAATAAGCCACCAAATCCTTGGTCAGGCCGATATGGAAATCGCAATGACGGTAGAATTTCAGATCGTAATAGCCCCCGAACCAACCCGCGACCGGGCATGGCATGCGCGCCGGCACGAACGCGGCGGCGCGCGACATCCAGGTGTGGACGATATCGGCTTGGAAAGCCTCGGCGTGGCGGCGGATCGCTGCGCTGGCGCCGCGCAGCCGGTCGAGGCGCGAGAACCACAGTGGCGTCAGCGGTACCCCGGCTTCGGCGAACCGGCGTACCGCGATCGCATAGGGCCGGGTGATGACCCGCTGGTCGATTCCGGCCTCGGCCAGTGCAAGGATGACATCCTGCGCGATGGTTTCGGCGCCGCCGAATTCACCCCCGGCGATGATGTGCAGGACGCGCAAGCTCAGATGGTCTTGGTCGATCCGCCTTCCATGTCGATCAGCGAGCCTTGGAACAGGCTGCCGCGCTTGGAGACGATGAAGCTGACCAGATAGGCGATGTCCTCGGGCTCGCCCATGCGGGTGATGCCGCTCGTCTTGACCATGCGCGCGATCACCTCGTCGGTGGTGATGCCGTCCTGCTTCGCCGCCGCCTCGATCCGAACCATCTGGCGGTCGGTGCGCACCGGGCCGGGATTGACGGCGTTGACCTGGACGCCGTCGGCGATGCCGAGCTCGGCGACCGCCTTGGTGAAGGCGAGGCATGCCGCGTTCACCGAGCCGCCGATGGCGAAATGTGCGCCAGGAGTGCGGCCGCCGGCGCCGATGATGTTCACGACCGAGCCGTGCCGCGCCGTCAATTGCGGCCATGCCGCGCGCGTCAGCCGCACCGTCGCGTAATATTTGAGGGCGAAGCCGTCGATGAACTGCTCGTCGGTCAGACTCAGGAATTCGCCGCGTTGCGTCGCGCCGGCATTGTTGACGACGATGTCGATGCCGCCGAACGCCTTGACCGTCGCGGCCGCGAGCTTGGCCGGCGCATCGGCCTCGCGCAGATCGAGCGCGATCGACGCGGCGACGCCGCCCCCGTTCTTGATCTTGCCTACCGCCGCCTCGCACGTCGCCGCGTCGCGCGACGCGATCATCACCGAGGCGCCTTCCTTGGCGAGCTCGCGGGCGATGGCGCGGCCGATGCCCCGGCTGCCGCCGGTGACGATGGCGATCTTTCCCGATAATTCAGGCATGGCCGCCGCTAGTCCTTCGAGCCGAGCAGGCTGCCCAGAATGCCGCCGACAGCCGCCGCCCCGACCGCGCCGCCGATCCCGCCCGCGGTGGTCGAACTGGTCGAAGGCGCCGGCAGGTAAAGTGCGATTTCCTCGGCCAGATTCATCACCGGCATGCTCTGCAGCACGACATGGCCGGGCCCGGTCACGGTGGCGAGAAACAGGCCTTCGCCGCCGAAGAGGATGTTCTTGAATCCGGGTACCATCTGGATATCAAAATGTATGCTCGGGTCCATCACGCCGACATGACCGGCATGCACCAAAAGCTTCTCGCCGGCAGCCAGATCGCGCTCGACGATCTCGCCCGACAGGTCGAGAAACACCGTGCCCGGCCCGCTCACCTGTTGCAGGATGAAACCCTGGCCGCCGAACAGCCCGGCGCCGATTTTCTTCTGCCAGGAGATACTGAAGGTCACCGATTTTTCGGCGCACAGGAAGGTCTCCTTGCGGCAGATCAGCGATTGGCCGGCGGCGAGCTTGACCGGCATGATCTTGCCAGGAAAGCGCGGCGCGAACGCGACATGGCCATTGCCGTGCGCGGTGAAGTCGGTGACGAACAAGCTGCCGCCGCCCAGGCTGCGCTTGATGCCTGAAAAGAGGCCGCCCCCGGTGTTGGTGTTCATCCCGATCTGGTCGTTCATCCAGCACATGCAATTGGTCTGGCTATAGACGATCTCCCCCGGCGCCAGATCGATCGCCACGGTCTGCATCACCGTGCCGGAAATCTCGTATTTCATCCCACGCCCCCCTTGCGGCCGGTATCGCAGGCCGGCGGCGCGACTATAGCCGCGCCAGAACGCTCATGCCAGAAGCCATCTCCCCCGGCATGCCCGATTGCCGCTCGACAGGGTGCGCCCAATCGGTTGAGATAGTGTGCAACCGCGAGGCCTCGCTCATCCGAAATCGCCGTGAAGGAGACCCGTCGATGCGCCATCGATGTCATGTCGTCACGAACGCTCTCATCGCCGCTCTGTTCGGCGCATGGGGCTTGGTCGCGGGCAGCGATCCCGGCGCGGCGCAGACGCCGCCGCCCAGGGCGCCGTCGGTTCTAGTCTCGCCGGTGGCGAGCCGCGAAGTCACCGATACCAGCGATTTCGTCGGCCGGGTCACCGCGATCAACAAGGTCGATATCGTGGCGCGGGTGCCCGGCTATATCGAGGCGCGCCAGTTCACCGAGGGGCATCTGGTGAAGAAGGGCGACCTGCTGTTCCGCATCGAGCAGGACACCTACAAGGCCCAGGTCGCGCAGCAGCGCGCCAATCTGGCCAAGGCGAAAGCCGTGGAGATCAACGCGGCACAGCAATTGTCGCGGGGCCGCGCGCTGTTGCCGAAAGATTACGTCCCGCGCGCCACCGTCGATCAGCAGACCGCCGCCCAGGGCGCCGCCCAGGCGGATATCATGGAGGCGCAGGCGGCGCTCGACCAGGCGCAGATCAATCTCGGCTATACCGAGATTCGCGCGCCGATCGACGGCCGCATTGGCATCGCGCGATTCACCGTCGGCAATCTGGTCGGTCCCGCGACCGGCAGTCTGGCGACGATCGTCAGCATCGACCCGATCTATGTCCTGTTCCAGGCGAGCGAGCGCGACGTGCTCGATTTCAAGCGCCGCCTCCTCGCGGACGGCCCCGCGAACGGGCATGTCAGCGTTCGCATCCGGCTGCCCGACGGCACCCCCTATGCGACACCCGGCGCCGCCAATTTTCTCGACATCCAGGCGGACCCCAGCACCGATACGGTCGCGGTGCGCGCGGAGCTACCCAATCCCCAGGGGCTGCTGGTCCCCAGCGGCATTGTCGGCGTGCAGATCCAGCGCGGGGCGCCGCGAACCGCGCTGCTGGTGCCGCAATCGGCGGTACAGCTCGACCAGGCCGGTTCCTATGTGCTGACGGTCGACGACCAGAACAAGGTCGAGGAGCGGCGGGTCACGCTCGGCGCCGAGCAAGGCAGCGCCATCATCGTCGCCAGCGGTCTCAAGGCGGGCGAGCGGGTGATCGTCGAAGGCATCCAAAAGGTCAGGCCCGGCCTGACGGTCGCGCCCAGCCCCGCGCCGAGTAACTGAGCCGCATGTTTTCCGCGATCTTCATCGACCGGCCGCGTCTCGCCGCCGTCATCGCCATCGTCATCACGCTGGCGGGCATCATCGCCATCTCGGCGATTCCGATCGCGCAATTCCCCGAGATCGTGCCGCCGCAGGTGACGCTGACCGCGACCTATCCCGGCGCCGATGCCGAAGTTGTCGAGACCACGGTGGCCCAGCCGATCGAGGAGCAGATCAACGGCATCGACAACGCGCTCTATTATCAGTCCGCGAGCGGCGCCGACGGTTCCTATACGCTGAATGTCACCTTCGCGCTCGGCACCAATCCCGACATCAACACCGTCAATGTGCAGAACCGCGCCAGCCTGGCGACGCCCCAACTGCCGCAAGAAGTGTCGCGCACCGGCCTCGTCATCCGCAAAAAATCGGCGGCGCTGCTGCAGGTGATCGCGCTCTATTCGCCCCAAAAGACGTTCGATGCGATCTATCTCAGCAATTACGCGACCATCAATGTCATCGACGCGCTGGCGCGCATCAATGGCGTCGGGCAGGTGCAGCTGTTCGGCCCGCTCGATTATTCGATGCGGGTTTGGCTCGACCCCGACAAGCTCACCGAATTCAGCCTGACGCCGAGCGATGTCGTGACGGCGGTGCAGAATCAGAACGTCCAGGCCGCGCTGGGGCGCATCGGCGCCGCGCCCATCGGACCGGATCAGCGCGTCCAGCTGACCATCAAGACCAAGGGCCGGCTGACCAAGCCCGAGGAATTCGCCGCCATCGTGCTGCGCGCCAATCCCGACGGCTCGATCGTCCGGCTGAAGGATGTCGCGCGCGTCGAGATGGGCGCCAAGAGTCAGGACCGCTACAGCCGCTATAACGGCGCGCCGGCCGCGGCGATCGGCATCTATCAGACGCCCGGCTCCAATGCCGTCGATGTCGCGCGCAGCGTGCGCGAGACGATGGATAAGCTCGCGACGCGCTTTCCCCACGATCTGGCCTATCGCAATTTCTTCGACGCCACCGTGTTCGTCACCTCCACCATCGACGAAGTGGTCCGCACCCTGGCGGAGGCGATCGCGCTGGTGGCGCTTGTGGTGTTCCTGTTCCTCGGCAAATTGCGCACCACGCTGATTCCCCTGGTGGCGGTGCCGGTCTCGATCATCGGCACCTTCGCGGTGCTGCTCGCGATGGGCTATACCGCCAACACCGTCTCGCTGCTGGCGTTGGTGCTGGCGATCGGCATCGTGGTCGATGACGCCATCGTCGTGGTGGAAAATGTCGAGCGCGTGATCGAGGAAGAGCCCGATTTGTCGATCCGCGACGCCACCAAGAAGGCGATGCGCGAAATCACCGGGCCGATCGTCGCGATCACGCTGGTCCTGCTGTCGGTGTTCGTGCCGGTGGCGTTCATCCCCGGTATCGCCGGACAATTATTCCGGCAATTCGCCGTCGCGGTCTCGGTATCGATGCTGATCTCGGCGCTCAACGCGCTGACTCTCAGCCCGGCTTTGTGCGGCGTGCTGCTGAAGCGCGGTCACACCAAGCGGGGACCGATGCGCTATGCGCTCCGCGCCATCGACGGGGTGCGCGACGGCTATGTCGCCATCGTCAGCCGGCTGGTGCGTCGGTCGATCATCGGGGTGATCGTCGTGGTCGGCGTGCTCCTGCTGGCGGGGGGGCTGTTTACCCGCATTCCGCAAAGCTTCCTGCCGGAAGAGGATCAAGGCGCGATCTTCGCCACCTTACGCCTGCCGGAAGGGGCGTCGATCAATCGCTCCGAGGCGATGGCGAAGCAGGTCGAGGGCATCATTCAGGCGGTCCCCGGCGTCGAGGGCGTGCTGTCGGTGGTCGGGCTCAATTTCATCGATTACCTCGCCGCCTCGAACCAGGCATTTTTTGTCATTCGCCTCAAGCCCTTCGAACAGCGCACCGATCCGGCGCAGGGCGCCGGCGCGATCATCGCGGCGCTGCGGCCGCGCCTCGCGGCGCTGCCGGGCGCCATCGCCTTTCCCTTCAACCTGCCGCCGATCCTGGGCCTCGGCAGCACCGGCGGTTTCCAATTCGCGCTGGAGGCGCTGCAGGGTCAATCGCCGGTCGAACTCGCCGCGACCCTGCGCGGGCTGGTCGTCGCCGCCAATCAGCAGCCCGAATTGGCCGGCGTGTTCAGCACCTATGCCGCCGACACGCCGCAAATCTATCTCGATATCGACCGCGACAAGGCGCAGGTGCTGGGCGTCAAGATCAACGACATCTTCAATGCGTTGCAGGCGACGCTGGGCGGCTTCTACGCCAACGACTTCAACGTGTTCGGCCGCACCTGGCAGGTCAATGTCCAGGCGGAGACCGATTATCGCAACCGGGTCGACGACATCTACCGCATCTATGTGCGCAACGCGAAAGGTCAGATGGTGCCGATGCGCGCGCTGGCCGAGGCCAAGCTGGTACAGGGGCCGCAGGCGGTGGACCGCTATAACGGCTATCGCGCCGCGATCGTGAATGGCGCGGCGAAACCGGGCTACAGTTCCGGCCAGGCGCTGGCGGCGATGGAGCGCATCGCCCGCACCACCCTGCCCGCGGGCTATGGCTATGAATGGACCGGCACCGCGCTCCAGGAAAAGGCGGCGAGCGGCGGCACCACGGTATTGCTGGGTCTCGCCTTGCTGTTCGCCTATCTGTTCCTGGTCGGGCTCTATGAAAGCTGGAACATTCCGGTGCCGGCCTTGCTGTCAGTCAGCGTCGCGATGCTGGGCGCCGTCGTCGCGCTCGCGGTCTCGGGATCGAGCTTCGATGTCTATGCGCAGATCGGGCTGGTGGTGCTGATCGCGCTCGCGGCGAAGAACGCGATCCTGATCATCGCCTTCTCGGTGGAGCAGCGCGGTCTCGGCAAGGATGTGCGCGGCGCCGCCATCGAGGGCGCGAAGCTGCGCTTCCGTCCGGTGATCATGACCAGTTTCGCCTTCATCCTCGGCCTGTTGCCGCTGGTGCTGGCCCAGGGCGCCGGCGCCATTACCCGCCACGCGGTCGGCGTCCCGGTGTTCGGCGGCATGATCGCGGCGGCGGTCTTCGGCATTTTCCTGGTGCCGCTGCTCTATGTCGTGGCCGAACAATTGCGCGGCGGCTGGCGGGGCCGGAAAACCGGCGGCGGCTCCGGCGCCTAAATCACCGCCGGCCGAACAGGCGCTCGATGTCGGCGAGGCGCAGCTCGACGTAGGTCGGACGGCCGTGATTGCATTGGCCGGAATGGGGGGTCGCCTCCATCTGACGCAGCAGCGCGTTCATCTCGGTTTGGTTGAGGCGGCGGCCGGCGCGGACCGAGCCATGGCAGGCCATGGTGCCGCACACCTCTTCCAGCTTTTCCTTCAGCGCCAGCGTGTCGCCTAGTTCCGCCAGCTCGTCGGCGAGGTCGCGCACCAGGCTCTTCACATCAGTCTCGCCGAGAAGGGCCGGCACCTCGCGCACCACCACCGCGCCGCGCCCGAATTTCTCCAGCACCAGGCCGAGCTCGCCCAGTTCGGGCGCGCGCGTCACCAGGCGGTCGGCGGCGGCCTCGTCGAGCTCGACCACCTCGGGCAGCAGCAGCATCTGGCGCGCGACGCCGGTTGCCGCCATCGCTTCCTTCATGCGTTCATAGACGAGGCGCTCATGCGCGGCATGCTGATCGACGATGACGATGCCGTTCTCGGTCTGCGCCACGACATAGGTATCGTGGAGTTGGGCGCAGGCGGCACCCAGCGGGAAATGCTGTTCCGGCGCATCGCTGGCCAGCGGCGCCGCCGGCAGCCGCCCCGGTTCATAGAGCGCGATGGCGCTCTCGGCGAGGCCGGACGCGTAGGATGGATGGGCGCGCGGCGCCGAAAAATCATAACCGCGATGCACGGGCAGCGGCCCGATGCCGGGGCGGAACGCGGCCAGCGCCGCGTCGGCGACGCTGGTCGAGGCACGATGGCCGGCGGCGCCGATGGCGGTGCGCAGAGCGCCGACGATCAGCCCGCGCACCAGCGTCGCGTCGCGGAACCGGACCTCGGCCTTGGCGGGATGAACATTCACATCGAGCTCGGTCTCGGGCAAGTCGAGGAACAGCGCCACCAGCGGATGGCGGTCGCGCGCCAGGAAATCGGCATAGGCGCCGCGCACCGCGCCATGCAGCAGCTTGTCGCGCACCGGCCGGCCATTGACGAAGAGATATTGGTCGCGCGCGGTGGCGCGGTTGAAGGTCGGCAGGCCGGCGAGGCCGGTGAGGATGGCGCCCTGGCGCTCGGCCTCGATCGCTACCGCATTGTCGGTGAAGTCGCGGCCGAGGATCGCGGCCAGCCGCTCGCGCCGCGCATCGACGGGGATCAGGCTGGGCGCCACCGCATCGAGCCGCAGATGCTCGCGCCCCTCGTCGCCGGTGATGGTGAACGCGATGGCGGGATAGGCCATGGCGAGGCGGGTCACCGTATCGATGGCGGCGTCGCGCTCGGCCCGCACCGATTTGAGGAATTTGAGCCGCGCCGGCGTCGCGAAAAACAGATCGCGGACCTCGACCCGGGTCCCGGCGTTGAAGGCGGCGGGCTCGACCGCGCCCACCGTGCCGCCCTCGACGGTGAGCCGCGCGGCCGCGCCGCCGCGCTGGCGCGTGGTGATGGCGAGGCGGCTGACCGCGCCGATCGAGGGCAGCGCCTCGCCACGAAATCCCAGGCTCGCGATATGCAGAAGATCATCGTCCGGCAGCTTCGAGGTGCAATGACGCTCGACCGACAGCGCCAATTCCTCGGCCGACATGCCGGTGCCATCGTCGGTAACGGCGATGAGGGACTGGCCGCCCTCGCGCAGCACGATGTCGATGCGGGTGGCGCCGGCGTCGATGGCGTTCTCGACCAGCTCCTTCACCGCGGCGGCCGGGCGCTCGATCACCTCGCCGGCGGCGATGCGGTTGACGATGACGGGCGGCAATTGACGGATGGTCATGCCGCATTGTGCCCCAGCGCGGCCGGGCGCGCCAAGATTCAGGCGCGACTCGGCGCCGGATCCTCCGCCGCGCGCTGCCGCGCCAGAATGCGGCGCACCGCGATGCCGGCGGCATCGCACGCGAAGGCGCCCAGCGGCCGGTCGCTGGGATTGTCGTCGATCGAGCGCTGTTGCGCCGCCAGCACCGCGACATCCTCGTCGAACGCATCGCTGGTGATGGCGCGCATCGTCTTCGACAGCGCCGCATCGTCGATGGCGAAGGCGCGTGCCGTCGCCCAGAAATAATGCGTCGCGGTCGCGGTCTCGGGCGTGATGCCCTGAATGACGATGTGGTTGGGCTGGGTCGGCGGATTGTTGGACCCGGCGGGCTCGGCGCCGGCCTCGAAATAAACATAGCCGGGCGCGCGCACGATCTGCTTCTGCCAGCGGTCGAACGTGCCGGTCTTGCCCAACGCATTGAAGAGGCCCGGCAGCTCGACATTGCGCATCATGCGGAAGGTGTTGACGATTTCGCCCTCGACCGAGAATTCCAGCTTGTTCTCGGCGACGCCGGGGCCGCCCAGATTCTTGTGCACAAAGGCGACATGGGTCAGGTCGAGGAGATTATCGAGCACCAGTTGATAATTCGCCGGCATGCGGTGGAGGCCGCGCACGGTCGCCCAATCCGGCGCCGCGTTGCGCCGCCAATCCGGCGTCGCGTCGGCGGCGGCGCGCGCCGGATCGCCCGGCCACAGGAACACCACGCCATCCTGCTCGCGCACCGCATAGGCGCGCAGGTTGAAGCTGTTGGGGATGCTGTCCTGGCCCGGAATCGCGATACAGCGTCCGGCGCCGTCAAACCGCGCGCCGTGATAGCCGCATTGCAACTCGTTGCCGACGATCCGGCCCAGCGACAAGGGATAGCGGCGGTGCGAACAGCGATCCTCCAGCGCCGCGACGGTGCCGTCGGCGCGCCGGAACAGCACCAGCGGCTCGCCGCAGATTTTCCGCCCGAGCGGCGCGGTCGTCAGTTCCTCCGAAAAGGCCGCGACATACCACTGGTCGCGGATGAAGGGCGCGATGGGCTGCATCAGGCCGTTTCGATCGAGGGAGGTTTCGGATTTATTCATGCGGTATCTCGGAAATAATCATACTTTCAGCCGAATTATAGCACGAAGACGGATTTTTTCGCCCGCCACCAGTTTACCCACGGGGCGCCGCCATCGCGCCGCAAACGACGCCTATCTCTTAGGCTTGCCGACCCCGAATTAGGGGTTTGCCGGCAACACGGTAACAGGAGGTAGCCTATGAATTCGATTCTTCGCCAAACAAGTGCGGCGGCTCTGGCCTTGGCGCTGTTCGCGGCGCCGGCCTTCGCGGCGGGCATGGCCGGCGGCGGTGGCGCCACCGGGACCGGCACGGGCCTCGACGCGGCGCCGACCAATGCGGCGCCCGCCCAGGCCGCCGGGGCCACGGGCTATAGCGGCGCGACCAAATCGCCATCGGGCATGGCGACCGACACCGGCTCGACCATGGAAAACAGCACCGCCGAGATGCCCAATAATGATGCCGGCACCCCGATCAATAATGGTCCGAACGGCACCATGAATAAGGGCACGTCCAATCCGCCCGCTAATGGCATGCCCCATGCGATGACCCCGGGCAATGCGCCCTCGGGCATGGGCAGCTCGACGCAGCAATAACCTCAGGCGGATCAGGCACGGCCGAGCCCTCGCCCGTGCCCATTGCTTGATATGATGCATACCGTCCCGTACCTTGCGCCGATAGCGATCGGCGTGAGGGCGGGATGGCCAATTACGATTACGTCATTGTCGGCGCCGGCTCGGCGGGTTGCGTCCTCGCAAATCGGCTAAGCGCCGATCCCGCTGTCGCGGTCCTGGTGCTGGAAGCCGGCGCCCGCGACAATAAGATGATTCTGAAGATGCCGCTGGCCTTCGTGCCGGCATCGCAGCGCCGCGAATTTAACTGGGGCTATGAGAGCGAGCCCGACCCGACGCTGAACAATCGCCGCCTGCGGGTGCCGCGAGGCAAAGTACTCGGCGGCTCTTCCTCGATCAACGGCATGATGTATGCGCGCGGCCATGCGCGTGATTTCGATCATTGGCGCCAGCTTGGCAATGACGGCTGGTCCTATGCCGACATCTTGCCATACTACAAGCGCATGGAGTCCGATTGGCGCGGCGCGGGCGTCTATCATGGCGGCGATGGTCCGCTCGCCACCGTGCCCAGCGGCAGCGATCATCCGCTCTACGGCGCCTTCATGGCCGGCGCCACGGCCGCCGGCTTTGCCGAGAGCCGCGATCTCAACGGCGCCGAACCCGAGGGGTTCGGTCCGATGGATTTCAACCAGCACAAGGGCCATCGTGCCTCCAGCGCCGCCGCCTATCTGACGCCGGTGCTGGGGCGCCGCAATCTCACGGTCGAGACCGGGGCGATGACCCGGCGGGTGATGATCGATAACGGCCGCGCCATCGGAGTCGAATATCGGCGTGACGGCAAATCCCACGTCGCCCATGCCGCGCGCGAAGTCATTTTGTCGGGCGGCACCTATAACTCGCCTCAGCTGCTGATGCTGTCGGGCATCGGTCCGGCGGACGATCTCACCACGCACGGCATCAAGCCGGTGCTCGATCTGCCGGGCGTCGGGCGCAATCTGCAAGAGCATCCCAGCATGTGGATTCGGCGGCTGTGCAAGGTGCCGACCGGCTATGATGCGAATTTCCGCTTCGACCGGCTGGCGCGCGAGGTGGTGCGCTGGCGCCTCAACGGCACCGGGGTGATGGCGGGCCTGCCGCTGCTGTGCGTCGGCTTTATCCGCACGCGGCCGGAATTGGAGCGGCCCGACATGCAGTGCTATGTCAACTGCATCGGCTTCGACACCAGGATCTGGTTCCCCGGCGTGCGCAAGGCGAATGGCGACAAGATCGACTGGATCAACTCCCTGCTGCATCCCGAGAGTCGCGGGTATATGACGCTGCGGTCCGCCGATCCGCTGGCGCCGCCCCGCATCCAGTTCAATCTGCTGTCGTCGCGCAACGATCTGGTGACGATGCGCGAGGCAGTGAAGATCGCGCGCGATCTGATGGCGCGCCCGCCCTTCGCCGATGCCATGGGCGCGGAGGTGATGCCGGGCCCCAAGGTCAAGACCGACGCCGAGATCGAGGACGCGATCCGCAATTTCTGCGGCACCACCCAACATCCGGTCGGCACCTGCGCCATGGGCACCGGCCGCGACGCGGTGGTCGACGCGCAGTTGCGGGTGCGCGGCATCGATTGCTTGCGCGTGGTCGATGCCTCGGTGATGCCGGCGATCACCGGCGGCAACACCAATGCGCCGACCATCATGATCGCGGAAAAGGCCTCGGATATGATCCTGGGCAAGCCGCCGCTGCCCGAGGCCGAAGGGCTGGAGAAGGCGGCTTAGAAAGTGGAAGAAAAATTTGAACCGCCAAGATGAAGAAGACGCCTTGGCCGGATTTGATCCGGCCATCCACGAATTTTTTCGCGCGAAAACCTATTCGTGGGTGCGCGGGCCAAGCCCGCGCAAAGGGAATTTTTTGAAGTTTTGTAGAAAAGAGGAAACGCAATGACCGTCGAATTGAACGACTCGCATCAGCCGACGAAGCTGCCGGACATGCTGCCCCGGTTCGAGCTGACGATCACGACGCGCGTGATCACCGGGCGCGGCATGCCGATGGGCAGCTATGGCGGCACTGGTCAGCGCCTGATGGTGCCGATCCTCGGCGGCGATTTCGCGGGACCCGCCGGTCTCCGGGGCCGCGTCGTGCCTGGCGGCACGGAATGGCCGCTGGTGCGCCCCGACGAGGTCGGCACCATCGACGCGCGCTATACCTTCGAGACCCATGACGGCGTCTTCATCAATGTGCGCAACACCGGCTTTCGCTATGGTCCGCCCGAGGTGATGAAGCGGCTCAACGCCGGTGATGGCTGGATCGATCCCGATTCCTATTATTTCCGCACTTGGTCGGTATTCGAGGCGCCCGTCGGGCCCTATGATTGGCTGAGCCGGTTCGTCTTTTTCGGCATTGCCGAGCGCGTGCCGGAATGCCTGTTCCTGAATTACTTCAAACTGCTTTAGCCCCAGAGGGAAAATTTCCATGTCGTTGACGCTGTATTCGGCCACCGTGCCGAGCTTTATCCGCCATCTCAACGCCTTGTCGGTCCTGATCGACAAGGCCGAAGCCTATGCCGCCGACAAGAAATTCGCGCCCGAGGCTTTGCTGCAGGCGCGGCTCTTTCCCGACATGTTCGATTTCATTGGCCAGGTTCAGACCGCGACCGACCAGGCCAAGGGTGGCGCCGCGCGGACCGCCGGCATCGACATTCCGAAATTCGCCGATACCGAGAAGACATTCCCCGAGGTGAAGGCGCGGATCGCCAAGACCGTTGCCTTTCTGGAATCGATCCAGCCCGCGCAGTTCGACGGCCGCGACGACGCCGAGGTCTCGTTCCCCGCCGGCAACGTCACGCGCAACATGACGGCGCGGGACTACATGATCGGCGTCGTCATCCCGCATTTCTATTTTCATTGTACGACCGCCTACGCGCTGTTGCGGCATAACGGCCTCGCCATCGGCAAGCGCGATTTTTTCGGCCCGTCCCGCTAGAGTCGGATCGCCTATGATGGAATCGCATTCGCGATTCCATCAGGCGTGAATCCGCCTCTAATTCAATGATTAGAGTGCGATCCGCCCAGACGGAAGCAAGAATGCTTCCGTCTGGGCGGATCGCACTCTAGCGCGACGCCGATAGGCCCGACGGGTCGGGCGCCGTCTTTTCCTCGAGCAGCGGCAGGATCGTCACCGCCAGGGTTTCGGCGGTGATCGCGACTCGATCGGGTCGCATGACCCGGCGCAGCACGCCGGCCCGGTCGATGACATAGGTGATGGGGATCGCCTCGGGCCGGGGAAAATCATCGACCGTGGCTTCATTGTTCAGGGCGGCCGGGTAGGCAAAGGCGTTCATCACGGCCTTCACCTTGTCTCGGTCGGCCCAGCGATCGACGCTGATGCCGATCAGCGCCAAGCCGCGGCCGCGAAACGCCCGATAGAATCGGTCGAGGATAGGCATCTCGGCACGGCACGGTCCGCACCAGGTCGCCCAGAAATTCACGATGATTACTTGGCCACGCAGCCGTGACGAGTCGAACACCTTTCCGTTTATTTCGGTCGCCACCAGCCGAGGGGCGAGCTGACCGATCGCGAGTACCTCCGCCTGGGCCGGCACGCGGACGCCGAATGTCAGCGATAACAGGAGGATGGCGAGCGAAATTAACCTATTTATTCTTCCGTGGGGAACCATATGACCCCTCCCAAGCGTTAGCTATCCACCGACCCCGTCGCATCGGGAAGGTTTCGCCGAAACGACCCCGTCCCGCCTTGCAAATGACAAGAAGAAATTCTTTATAGAACAGTCATACCGGTCCACTCCGGAGAGATTCGAAGGTGATCCCGTGGCACATATTCTTCTTATCGACGATAACGAAATGATCCGCGAGACCGTCAACGACATGCTGGCCTCCGCCGGGCACGGCGTCGAGGAAGCCTTCGACGGCATCGACGGTATCGAGAAATTCGAACAGGGGCACGGCAAGTACGATGTCGTCATCTCGGATATCTTCATGCCGGGCGAGGATGGTATCGGCACCATACGGCGCATCCGTCACGACGATCCTGATGTTGGTATCATCGCGATATCAGGCGGTGGTCAGGCGGGCTCCGCCCAGGACGTGCTGCGCATGACGATCGCGCTGGGCGCCGACTATACGCTCGCCAAGCCGTTCTCGCGCACCCAGCTTCTTTCCACCGTGACCAAGGCCACCATCAAGCACCATAAGTAAGCGCCCGGAACCGTGGTCGGAAGAAAGGGCGCGCTTCTTGGGTCGAGACTATCTTCGCGTCGCGGCTGGACCTTGTTACTTTACCGGCGCAGGCCGGTATCCATGGCAGGGATGGACTCCGGCTTTCGCCGGAGAGGCGCGTTTGTGGTTTAGAGTTTGATACACCCAGATTGAAACACGATTTCCCTTACCGGCGAACGCCGGTATCCATCGTGCCGTTGCACCATGGGGCGGATTTACCGCGAAGCAAAAAAATCCCGCCCTCTTTTTGGAGGACGGGATTTTGCCGATAAGGCAGGCGGTTCCGACTATTCGTCGTCTTTTTCGGTCTTGTCTTCCTTGATGCGCGACCGGTTGATCGCCGCGCCCAGGATATCGCCGAGGCTGGCGCCCGAATCGGACGAGCCATATTCGGCCATCGCCTTCTTCTCTTCCTCGACCTCGCGCGCCTTGATCGACAGCGTCACCTTGCGCGACGTCTTGTCGATCGCGGTGATCTTGGCATCGACCTTCTCGCCGACGGCGAAGCGGTCGGGCCGCTGTTCGGCGCGGTCACGCGACAACTCCGATTTGCGGATGAAGCCGGGCATGCCGTCGCCGACCGCGACCTCGATGCCGCCATCGGTGATCGCGGTCACCGCCGTGGTAACGATGTCGCCGCGTTTCAGCGCGGCCAGGCTCGATTCGAACGGATCGGAGGCGAGCTGCTTGATGCCGAGCGAAATGCGCTCCTTCTCGACATCGACATCCAGCACCCGGACCTTGACGCTGTCGCTCTTCTTGTAATCGGCGATGGCTTCCTCGCCGGTGCGATTCCAGTCGAGGTCGGAGAGGTGCACCATGCCGTCGATCTCGCCCGGCAGGCCGACGAACAGGCCGAACTCGGTGATGTTCTTGACCTCGCCCTCGAGCTCCGTGCCGGCGGGATACTTATCGCGGAACGCCTCCCACGGATTTTCCATGCATTGCTTCAGCCCGAGGCTGATGCGCCGCTTGGTCGGATCGACATCCAGCACCATCACCTCGACCTCTTGGCTGGTCGAAACGATCTTGCCCGGATGCACGTTCTTCTTGGTCCAGCTCATTTCTGAGACATGGACCAGCCCCTCGACACCCGGCTCCAACTCGACGAAGGCACCATAGTCGGTGATGTTGGTGACGCGGCCGCGCAGCTTGGTGCCGGAGGGATATTTGTTCTCGACACCCTCCCACGGATCGGCTTCGAGTTGCTTCATGCCGAGCGAGATGCGGTGCGTTTCGGGGTTGAAGCGCACCACCTGCACCTTGACGCTCTGACCGATACTAAGCGCCTCGGACGGATGGTTGATGCGCCGCCACGCGATGTCGGTGACGTGCAGCAGACCATCGACGCCGCCCAGATCGACGAAGGCGCCGTAATCGGTGATGTTCTTGACGACGCCCGTTAGGACCTGGCCTTCCTTGAGGCTGGCCACCAGTTCCGAGCGGGCCTCGGCGCGGCTTTCTTCCAGAACGGCGCGGCGCGACACCACGATATTGCCACGGCTGCGATCCATTTTCAGAATCTGGAACGGCTGGGGCGTGCCGAGCAGCGGCGTGATATCGCGCACCGGGCGGATATCGACCTGGCTGCCGGGCAGGAAGGCCACGGCGCCGTTGAGATCGACGGTGAAGCCGCCCTTGACCCGGCCGAAGATGGTGCCGTTGACGCGCTCATTGCCCTGGAAGTTCTTTTCGAGGAGGGTCCAGGCTTCTTCCCGGCGGGCCTTGTCGCGGGAGATCTGCGCCTCGCCATGCTTGTCTTCCATGCGCTCCAGGAAGACTTCGACGATGTCGCCGGGCTTCAGCTCGGGCCCGCGGCCCGGCCCGGAAAATTCCTTCAAGGGCACGCGGCCCTCGGCCTTCAATCCGACATCGATCAGAACCGTATCGTTCTCGATCGCGATCACGGTCCCCTTGATGACCGTGCCTTCGAGCCCGGCGGTGGCGCCGAGCGATTCATCCAACAGCGCGGCAAAACTTTCCTTGGGCTTATCCGCGAATTCCGTGACGGCCATGCGCTCTCCACTTGCTCCCGATATCTGCCGGTCGCGATGCGCGGGAGACGCAGCGCGACAGTCCGCCGTCAGGGTCGGGCGCGGCGGCGATGCCCGGCATCGTCGCGCATAGGAAAGCCGCTTCCTCTTACCGTTTTGTGACGGCGAGCTTGTCGGTGATGGCAGCCAGCGTCGCGTTGAACACCGCATCGGCGTCGAGCGGGCTGGTATCGATCACGATGGCATCGTCGGCGGGAACCAACGGTGCCGCCTGACGCACGCTGTCGCGTGCATCACGCGCTTTCATATCCGCGAGAACGCGCTGGTATATAGACCCAGCCCCGGCCGCCTGCAACTCCTTGGTACGGCGCCCGGCGCGCGCCTCGGGGGTCGCGGTCAGGAATAGCTTGGCGTCGGCGTCGGGACAGACCACCGTGCCGATGTCGCGGCCGTCCAGCACCGCGCCGCCGGCACGATGGGCGAAATCGCGCTGAAAATCGAGCAGGGCATCGCGCACCGCCGGCACCGCCGCCACCACCGACGCGGCGGCGGTCACCGTCTCGTCGCGCAGATGCCGGTCCTCCAGCAGCGACAGATCGAGCGCGCGCGCGGCGGCCTCGGCGACCGCGGGATCGCCGGGGTCGCCCAGCGCCAGCGCCTTCAGCGCGACCGCGCGATAGAGGCTGCCGGTATCGAGATGGGCGATGCCGAAATGCTGCGCGATGCGCCGCGCGATGGTGCTCTTGCCGGCCCCGGCCGGCCCGTCGATCGCGATGATCATGGGGCGATAATCATGGCGTGACCATCACGCGGGACCGATGGCGGCGCCGAGGCCGTTCATCAGCGCGACGAAACCCGGAAAGCTGGTCTCGATGGTGGCGCCATCGTCGATGCGGGTCGGGGCGCGCGCCGCCATCCCCAGCACCAGGAACGCCATGGCGATGCGATGGTCGAGCCGGGCGGCGATGGCGGCGCCGCCGGCGGGCGGGCTGCCGTCGCCCTCGACGATCAGCGTGTCGCCCTCGACCGCGACCGTGACGCCGCAGGCTTCGAGGCCGCGCGCCACCGCGGCGAGGCGATCGCTTTCCTTGACGCGCAGTTCCTGAAGACCGTGCATTACCGTGCGGCCGCGCGCGAACGCGGCGGCGACGGCGAGGGTCGGATATTCGTCGATCATGCTGGGTGCGCGCTCGGCCGGCACGGTGACGCCCTTCAGCGCCCCCGCCCGCACCGCGATATCGGCGACCGGCTCGCCGCCCTCGATCCGCCGGTTGGCGAAGACGAGGTCGGCGCCCATCTCGCCCAGCGTCTCGAAGAGGCCGGCGCGCAGCGGATTGATCCCGACGCCGGCAATGGTTATTGCCGAGCCGGGCACCAGCAGCGCCGCGACCAGCGGAAACGCGGCGGAGGACGGATCGCCCGGCACCACCAGATCGCACGCGGTCAGCTCGGGCTGGCCCGTGACCACGATGTGGCGGCCGTCGGTTTCGTCGCCGACCTGGACCTGGGCACCGAAATGACGCAGCAGGTTTTCGGTATGGTCGCGGGTCGGCGCCGGCTCGATCACGCTGGTCTCGCCGGGCGCGTTGAGACCCGCCAGAAGCACCGCCGATTTGACCTGCGCCGATGGCACCGGCAGGCGGTACTCGATCGGCAGCGGCTCGCGCGTGCCGATCACCGCCAGCGGCAGGCGCCCGCCGTCGCGGGCGACGAAGCGCGCCCCCATCCGCGACAGCGGCTCGGTGACGCGCGCCATCGGCCGGCGGCATAGCGAGGCGTCGCCGGTGAAGAAACTGGTGAAGGGATGGGTCGCGACCAGCCCCATCAGCAGGCGCGCGCCGGTGCCGGAATTGCCGAGATCAAGCACCGAATCGGGTTCGGCGAGGCCGCCCAGCCCGACCCCATGCACGACCCACGCGCCGTCGCCGGCGCGCTCGATCGGCACGCCGAGGCCGCGCAGCGCGCGTGCCGTGTTGAGCACGTCTTCGCCCTCGAGGAGGCCCGCGATGCGCGTGGTGCCGACCGCGATCGCGCCGAAGATCAGTGCGCGGTGCGACACCGACTTGTCGCCGGGAACGCTTATATGCCCCGTCAGCGCGCGCGCGGTCGCGGAGACCAGCGGCGAGACGGGGCTTAAGACGGGGCTTGTGTTCATGCCGGGCAATGTCCATATCGCGGCGGATCGCGGCACACGATAGCCGACAGGGCGGCCGGCGCCACGCGATTTTGCTTTTGACAGGATAGAAGGGTTCGTGGCAATTGGCCGCGACCCGTGGGAATCGTAACGCGGCGCGGAGGTGAGTTTTGGCAAAGCCGGAATGGGGATTAAAGCGTCTGTGTCCCAGTTGTGGGACGCGCTATTACGATATGCGTCACGATCCCATCGTCTGCCCCAAATGTGGCACGGGCTTCGATGTCGAGGCCGTGGTCAAGACCCGGCGCACGCGGGCGCATGCGGTCGCCGAGACGGCGCTCGGCCCGATCGTCGCCGAAGAGGTCGATCCCGAATTGGTCGCGGCGATCGCCAGCGAGGACGTCCCCGACGCCTTGCCGCCGGATAGTGCCGGCGACGAGGATGCGGACCCCGCCGTCGAGGGCGAGGAGACCGAGGAGGAGGAAGAGGAAGTGATCGAGGACGCGTCGGAACTCGGCGAAGACGAGGACGACATGGCCGAAGTCATCGAGAATGTCGATGAGGAAGAGGAACGTTGACGGAAACGCGGCGGGTGATTAGCGTTCGCGCCAACGCGTCGAGGTCGGCGCCTTTCCCGGGGTCATAGCTCAGCTGGGAGAGCGCTACAATGGCATTGTAGAGGTCGCCGGTTCGATCCCGGCTGGCTCCACCAATTCGGAGAAGGGCCTAGCCGACAAGGCTAGGCCCTTCTGTTTTCGCTTACCTCTCCGCACCTTGTACCCCTCGCGCCCCATACCGGCGAACGCCGGTATCCATCGGCAACGCAAGAGTATGGCATCGGGCATGGACCCCGACTTTCGTCGGGGTGGAAGGTGTTTGAGGGAAGGTGTTTGGGGGGGGCGGGCGTTTTTATTGGGCGAATACTTACCGGGAATAGCCTTGCCATCGCGTCGGGGTATCGATTTGCCGCAAGTTTGGCTTACATAGTGAAGCACGAACGGGACAGGAGTTTCCTATGCAGGGCGAAAATCGGTTTTTCGACGATCTGGCGAAGGTGGCGAACGGTGCCCTCGGCGGTCTCGCCAATTTCGGCACCGAGCTCGAGAATCGCATGCGCGATCAGGCGGAGCGCGTGCTGTCGCGCATGGATGTGGTGCGGCGCGACGAATTCGAGGCGGTGAAGGCGATGGCCACTAAAGCGCGCGAGGCGCAGGAAACCCTCGAGGCGCGGGTCGCCGCGCTGGAGGCGGAAATCGCGGCGCTGAAGATTCGCTGAGCGCGCCGGCAATTTCCTCCACAGGTTTTTCGAATCCGGCCGCTTTCGGTGCTTGCTACGAGTCACGAAACTCTTCAGGCTAGATATTGATGAATGCGGCGAAGACGCTACTAAATATCGCGCGCCCGATGTATCGGCGGTGCTTGGAGGGGAGTGAATGACCTCGTTGTCGATGGCCGGCGGGCAAGGTTTCGGCAACCCGATCGATCTCGCTGAAGAAATTGTGCTGGCCAATCAATGGGCGCATGATCGCTCCAGTGACGAGGAGCTGCTGGTCGAGATCGCCGGCAAATGGTCGGACTACCGGCTGCTGTTCATTTGGCAGCGTGAAATCGCGGCCCTGCATTTTTCCTGCAGCTTCGACATGAAGGTGCCGAAGGCGCGCCGCATCGCGGTGCTGGAATTGCTGGCCGCGATCAACGAGCGGCTGTGGCTCGGGCATTTCGATCTGGTCAGCGACGATCTCTCGCCCGCGTTCCGCCAGGGCGTGCTGCTGCGCGGCGCCGGCGGCGCCAGCGTCGAGCAGCTCGAGGATCTGGTCGATATCGCGGTCACCGAATGCGAGCGCTTCTATCCCGCGTTCCAGTTGGTGATCTGGGGCGGCAAGCAGGCGGAAGAGGCGATCGCCGCCGCCATGATCGAGCCCGTCGGCGAGGCGTGACCGCGCCCATATCGCTACCCTCTCTGTTGCTGATCGGCTGCGGCCGCATGGGCGGCGCGCTGCTGAGCGGCTGGCTGGAGCGCGATCTCGCCGAGCGCTATGTCGTGATCGAGCCGATGGCCGGTGCGCGCCCCGACACGCTGTCGCCGCATGTGAAATTCCTGGCGACGCCGGATCATCTCGACCCCGGCTTCCGGCCCGATGTGGCGGTGATTGCCGTGAAGCCGCAGGTGATGGCGGAGACCTTGCCCCATTACCGCGCGATGGCGGGGGGCGGCACGCTGTTTCTCTCGATCGCGGCGGGGCGCACCCTGGCCTTTCTCGCCAGCCAGCTCGGCAAGGATGCCGCGCTGGTGCGCGCCATGCCCAACACGCCGGCATCGATCGGCCACGGCATCAGCGTCCTCTGCGCCAACGACAAGGTGGATGAGGCGGGCCGCGCCCGCGCCGAGGCGCTGCTGGCGGCGGTCGGCCAAGTGGCCTGGATCGATGCCGAGGCGCTGATGGACGCGGTGACGGCGGTGTCGGGCAGCGGCCCCGCCTATGTGTTTCTGTTGATCGAGTGCCTGGCCCAGGCCGGGATCGCGGCGGGTCTGCCCGCCGACCTCGCGGAGAAATTGGCCCGCGCCACGGTGGCGGGCTCAGGCGAGCTGGCGCGCGTCTCGCCCGAATCGGCGGCCGCGCTGCGGGAA
>Ga0208357_1000820_pt1 | contig 23868 bp, 21 predicted proteins | sample NGESurdeep092012_6_FD_184487 | JGI IMG/M metagenome (GOLD analysis project Ga0208357, IMG submission 184487) | Arctic peat soil microbial communities from Barrow, Alaska - NGEE Surface sample F52-2 deep-092012 (SPAdes) | ecosystem: Environmental > Terrestrial > Soil > Wetlands > Peat ...
GTGGCGAAATTGGCAGACGCGCAGGCTTCAGGTGCCTGTATTCGAAAGGATGTGGGGGTTCAAGTCCCCCCTCGCCCACCATTGTCATGTCTCAGAGTTCCGGGGACAGACGAACCCCGAGAGGCTACTCACTGTCAATGGGTCGCTATTTCTTCGTCATGTAAAGCGCGGATTGCCATTCTATCTCTGAGTGCACGCCTGTCCTTAAGACCCTAGGAATCACAGCCGCGTGCTCGTTGGAGTGGTAAATCCCGATGCCGTCATCAATTTAACAGTTGCTCATTACCTCATCACAACTTCGTCTCTCTGCTAACCACCATTCGAACTGGCTCTTCTCGATGAAGACCTTGACACACACGTCGTGATTCTTCGAGCAAAGATGCCCTACGACCCAGCACGACGAGCACGTGCACCACGGCCAATCAAATCGTCTCGTCATAATCCCTGATGCCACTATTTAAGAAAATAGGAAGAATGATGACGATGTAATCCAGCTGTCAGGTTGACTCCGTAGCGTCGTCGCGTGAACCTCACAAACCCTCGCGGACCGAACCACGTTCGGTCGAAGTCACCACGTTACGTTTCCGAAACTCTCTTCGGAGGGAGGTGTGTCGTGCGTCATTGACGCACACGCTCATTCAAGGGCTTACCGACGTCTCCGCTCACCGAGCGGCCATTCCAAGAATTTCCCACACAAAAGAAAGACATCAAGTGCTAGGTATCAAATTTTTCTCACCAGTCGTTGCCGGCGTACTTTTCGTCGGAGCAACAACCATCTCAAGTGCACTAGGAGCTCCTGCTGGTGCCGCTACGTCAACAAGCGCGTGCAGCAAGATCACTAAGTCAGTGGTGCTTGCCGACGGTTACAGCGGTGCGCTCACACCAACCATCACTCCCTACAACTACGCCAAAGTGTCATCAAATCCCGTGAACGCGTTAGGAAGCACGATTGATTTCGGGGCGAAAGCGCTCGTCGTCGGATGTGTGAGCCCGGCTGACATTCTGAAGCTCGCAGCATCAGTTCAGGGAAACGCAACAACCACGATGTCCGCCAACCAGTACATGACGTATATGGTCAAGCAGTCCGCTGGGGCCATGACGAAAACATCAGTTGGTGGAGTGAGTGACTACCTCGACTTCGGCAGTGGAAAAGAAGACGGTCTCGGATCAACATCAACCGCGGGAAGTATTCGACTCGACGCGTGGGTCGTAGGGAACTACATCGTGCTCACGTTTTCCGCACCGGCCTCGTCTACGCCACCAAAGGCACTCGTGAACTTCATAAAAACGACGAATGCGCTTCTCTGATCCGCTCCTCCGCAAACGAAAACGTAGAGGACTAGTTGAAATTTAAGAAAAATTAGACCACGACGACGCCCACATCGGTTCGTATTACCGATGTGGACGTCGTCGTTGTCAGTCCCTGCGCCTCAAAGAGGTCCGGGGCCCAAGAGGTCCCATCGGTTGCCAACTATGTCGCAAAAGACAACAACCTTGCCGTACGGCTCTTCTCGAGGGGGGGAGATGAACGTAACGCCGGCATCCACCATCTTCTTGTACGTGGCGTCAAAATCGGCAACGCGAAGAAAGAAGCCCACTGGGCCACCGGTTTGATTGCCTATTGCTGAGATTTGATCGTCGCCATCGGCCTCGGCAAGTAGCAAACCCGTCTCACCCACGGGCGGTCGCACCACAACCCAACGTTTTGGTCTGCCGCTATTGGTGAGTGAAGGCGAGTCCTCAACGAGCGTGAAACCAAGTACTTCAACAAAAAACGCGATGGCCTCGTCGTACGTGCGGACAACGAGGGTAACTAGTTCAATTGACATGGGCCAAAGTTACTCATCGGGTGCGCGCACGGTTTCTATCACCCGTGCCCCGCACCCAAGAGTGCGAGGACCGCCGCAGCCATCGACGCTGGAACAACCCACACTCCGAGTTGGCTCGCCTTCTTTAGCGAAGGCCGAGCGCCGGCCAGGCGAGCCGCGCGAAGCCACAGCAGCCACGCCAGTGAACCGGTCACAAAAAGGTTTGGCCCAAGGTTCAGCCCAATAAGTAGTGCGAAAGGGTGGGCGGACGGGCGGGCGGCAAGCATCGATGCCGCGGGCAAATTATTAACGAGAACGGAACTCACGGCGGCCAGCGCAGCTGTGCCCCACACGTCAAGGTGGGAGAGCAACACTGTCGGCCCGGACCACAAGCGACCGATGGTTCCGAGCGTCACCGCCACGCCAAAAAGCCCAACCAACACGGGCACGCCGAGCACTTGAGCGACGGAACCGGGCTTGATGTTGCCTCTGGTTACACGCAACGCCGTCGCGACAAGGCCAACTCCCACTACGGCGAGTGCCGGAGAAGGCAGCACGATCACCAACGTCGCGCCCGCCACGACGGCTACGAGTCCAAGACCCAGGACCGGGCGCTTCGTGGGCTCTATTTCAAGCGACTTCACGCTGAGTTCGCGTCGCTCCGCGACGAGGACGACCACAGCCGTTACCACTAGGGCCGCCGTGGCCGATTCCCAGGAATGGGCAAGAAACTGTGCCCCGGATAGTCGTAGGTGGCCAAGAACGATGAGGTTCGTGAGGTTCGAACCCGGAAGGAAAAGTGAACCGGCGTTCGAAAGTAAAAGGCAGCCGTACAGCAATGGTGCTTCGGCGCTTCCTCGACTCTTAGCGGCGTAGACCAACACGGGCGTTAGAAACGCGACTGACGTGTCGAGATTCAACAACGCGGTAATAACAGAGATCATCACCGTCGCTCCGAGGAACAAGACAACGCCGTTCGACGACAGTCGAGCCAGCGAATTGCCGGCTGCTGCAAAAAGTCCGTCGCTATGCGCGACTAAGCCAATAAGCAGGAGCCCCGAAACAAGAACGAAGGGCGACCAATTCTGCGACGCGGCAGCCCGTGCTTCATGAGCGTTCACACTAAAGACGACGACGAGGCCGACAACGCCCACGAAGGCCAGCAGCCAGGAGAGTCCGCTCGCGTTCGCAAAGCTGCTGGTGCTAACCCGGACTCGCTTCACGAAAGAAAGTATCCCATCGAATATTCAGGCGAATAGCAAAGAACACGGCTCTTTGCATCTCCTAGACGCTCAGCTCGCACTAATGCTGAGTATCCAGCGGATCGGCTCTGGGGCGTGCGCACCGCACGTTTCAGCGTTCCGGCGCGACGCATTTGGGAGAATACACACGAGTTACTTCCTTATGAGGCGCCTCGAAGCTACTGGACGCGACGCGACCAGTACTGTTGAACGGGTGTCCATTCTGAGCTCTTCTGACGATCTGGAGGAAACCACTCCAAAACGACCGTGGTCGGGGCGTCGAACGACTATCGAGTGGATCATCGTGGTGGTCATTGCGCTCCTCGTATCGCTCCTCGTACGTACCTACGTCTTTCAGACGTTCTACATTCCATCTGGCTCGATGGAGCCAACGTTGCAGATCGGCGATCGCATTGTGGTCTCCAAGCTCAGCGTTGAGTTCGGCACAATTCACCGGGGCGACGTTCTCGTTTTCAAGGCGCCGGCTGGCGTCCTAAGCGCATGTGGCGATGACGTCGCTGATCTCGTCAAGCGAGTCATTGGACTGCCGGGTGATCACCTCACCTCAAAGGGAAACACTATCTACGTCAACGGCCACGCCCTCAGCCAACCTTGGACACACGTGGAGCCGATCGGGAGAAGCATTGCCAACGTGACGGTACCAGCGAACTCCTATTTCATGATGGGTGACAACGAACCCTATTCGTGCGACAGCCGCTACTGGGGAACCGTTCCTCGATCAAGCATCATCGGCAAAGCCTTTATTCGAATCTGGCCGCTCTCTCGAATCGGTTTCATCTAACTCGTCCTCGGTTCCCCACGTCCCCAAGGCGTCAGCCCAGTGGGTGCGCCTCGAAAAATGACCACATCAACTGATTCGCGCTTATGGCGTTGGACTGAGGACCAAGGAGTTGGGTGACGATTGAAGGCAAAGTTCGTCCGCCAGGCCACTCGTGACCCTCGCCGATGATTTCGTACAGTTCGACCACCGCACCGTTTGAGCAATGTGCGTAGGTGGTCAATTCCACACTAGGGACCGGTGTTGACCTCGCGGGCGAGAGAGCACAGTCATCTTGTCGAGCCCAATACTTCGCAGCGGTACTAACTGAGTAAGTCCAATACGCCTCGCCGTGTCCGCTGAAAGGATCGACTGGATCGGCCGATCCGTGAAAAGTAATTACCGGCACGGCCCTCGTTGTTGGACACGGCGTCGCTCGACGAAGTCCGCTCACTGGCGCGATCGCGGCGAAGACGCCCGCTTCATCACACGCCAGCTGACTTACCTCGCGTGCTCCACCCGACAGACCTGTTGCGAACACCTTCGACGCGTCGATGCAATACTTCTGCTCAAGCAGCCCCACCAAGCTTGTGAGGAACTTGACGTCGTTCGCCGCGTTCTTGGGAACAGCGCGTCCGCCCACGAGTGGAACGCCCGGAACATTCCAGTCAAACCCCGATCCAAAAGGAATGAGCGCTTGGGGGTAGGCCGCGATGAAATCCTTAGCGTTGGCCAATGCGTTCATGCCGGTAAGACCTTCTTGCTGAAGGGCGGTGCTGCCACTACCGTGAAGGTTCAACACGAGCGCTAGCGGTATTGAGTTGGACGCACGCCTAGGAACGTGGACGATAACGGTTCGCTCGTATCCATTCACTCGCATCGACAACGTGGTCGACCCCGGCGATGACAAGCCGCAGCCTGATGGCAGTGAGGTGGTGGTGCCCGTTGCATCAGCAACTCCTGGCCGCGACGTCTCAACGACGAACAGAGCAGCGCTCAGCACAAGAATCAGCGTCATTGAAGTGACGGAGCGAGGCGTTGACCCCGATACCTTGCTTGACCGAGTCCTCATAATGAACCCCCACGCGGATCTCTTAACAGTAGAAAGCTGTAGCAGTTATGCAACTAGGTTGCCTAATTGGTAGACTGCCCTTGTGTCCCCTAGCTCCTCGTCGATTCCACTCTTTGGCGACGTGCTCGCGCGCGCGCGCCAAAGCTGGGTTCGTGAGATGGCGATCCGTCTCGCTGCCAATGGATTCAACGACTACCGGTTGAGCGACGCGCTCGCACTTCGCTGGCTCACCCACGGCGCCATGCCCTTTGCCACGTTCACCAGTGCATTAGGCATATCGCGCCAGAGCTCTCGAAAAGTTGTCGACGGACTTGCCGAGCGGGACTTCGCAACGATTGAAACCGATCGTGCTGACGCTCGACGAAGAAACGTCAAACTAACTTCGAAAGGTCAGACCTACGCAACCGCCGTTATCGACACGCTCCGTACCATCAATGAGGAGCTAATTGAGAAGATAGATCCCCTTCAACTGGACGCGGCCATAACGGTACTGAGTTACGTCAGAGATAATTTCGGCGACTGAGGAATGCACAACGTCACGTCGTCCGCGAACTCCCCGTGCCCATGCCCCTATCGTGGAGTCTCGAGCCGAGAGGAGCTTTCGTGAGAATCCTGATAGTAGGAGGAACGTCGTTCGTAGGTCGTGCGATCGCGTGGTCAGCATGGCACCACGGACACGACGTAGCAGTAGTGAATCGAGGCATCACACCAAACGACTTGCCAGAAAAGATAGAGCGACTCGTGGGCGATCGAGGGAGTGATCTCTCAGTGCTAAGCGGTCGAACATTTGACGTCACGATTGACGCAACGGCGTATCGCCCAAGTGACGTTGAACGACTTGCCCAGGCCCTAGAAGATCGCGGCGGACACTACATTCAGATTTCCTCTATCTCTGCCTACGCCGACCCGGGCTTCGAAAGCGCCACCGAGACGTCGCTTTCATTATTGGGCGGCGACAAGCTCGATCTCGACGGGCCCGTGACGGGTTCGACCTACGGACCACTGAAGGCGGCGAGTGAGCGCGCAGGCTCAACGTACTTTGGGGGCGACGTCACGTTCGTTCGACCAACGTACGTCATTGGTTCCTTTGACGCGACTCTTCGATTCCCTTACTGGGTCGAGCGCGCTCGCCGAGGTGGCGTCATCGCGGTCCCCGGGCCGAGGTCGAACGCTATGCAGTACATCGACGCACGAGACTTGGCAAACTTCGTTGTTCGCGTTGCCGACCAACGTCTCGTAGGCGAATTTCACACGAGCGGACCTCATCCGAACGATCACTACGTTGCGATGGTCGAACAGATTGTCGCACACGTGGCGCCGCAGGGCACCGTGGTGCGAGAGGTCGGTGCGGAGTCCGTGAAAAATATGAAGTTCGCTGACAAGTTCCCACTCTGGAGCGGCGACGAGAGTGGGAATATTCTGGCGCTCGACAGTTCCCTGGCTATCGCCAGCGGTCTTGATCTACGCCCGCTGAGCGAGAGTATCGATGACGTGAGCGTATGGTGGGGCGATCGGGAGTGGCCCCGTCACTGGCTGAGCAGCGACGATGAGGCACGACTACTCAGCAACTAAGGTCTCGTCGCTTGTCGCAACTTTGTTCCAATTCTTCCATTTCTAGGTAATTTTCGGGCTTTCGCGGACAGAATAAGGACATGGGCGCACGAGACGAGGATCGATTCGCTCGACTCGTGCGCGAACATACGCCAGCGGTCGGCAACTATCTGCGCCGACGTCTCTATCCATTGAGCGCGGACGATGTCGACGACCTTGTTGAGGAGACGATGATCGTGGTCTGGCGTCGATTGAACGACGTCCCAAGCGACGCCGAACTCCCCTGGATGATCGGCGTGGCAAGAAATGTGTTGCGTAACGCACGCAGATCAAAGAATCGTCGCTCGGCCTTTGAAGCGACGTTGCAGCCCGTCGCTGATGATCGCTCGGCCGAAGAGTACGTCGTCGCTGATACCAACATCCGCGACGCCCTCGCCTCATTAAGTGACGACGATCGGGAATTCTTGCTACTCAACGCGTGGGACGGACTTGATACCCACGCCTTGGGTGCGCTGTACGTGATCAGTACCAACGCGGCGGCGGTTCGCTTATCGCGTGCACAGAAAAAATTTCGCGAACTACTTGGCGCCGCGGACGTTCACTGAAAGTTTGACCTGTTGAGCGACAGTAACAAAGCAAGAGAAGAAAGGAGTACTCGTGAGTGACTTTGAGGATCGCCTGGCCGCACTTGATCCCGTGGCACACCAGCCGTACCAACACCAGAACCTGGAATCCATGATCGCTCGCGTGACGCAAATGCCCGCGACGTCAAAAGGCCGCGTGTGGCGCAATTTTCAATTGAAGTTTGTCGGCGCAGCTGTCGCGAGCGCGCTCCTCACGAGCGGCGCCATCGCAACGTTTTCGAATGGTCCTGGTTTCGCAGTACTCGCCATTCAAGGTGTGAACAACTCCCCCGCCGCACAATCGCCTAGCGCCGCACCAAAATCAGCGATGGAGGTCTACGAGGAGTTCAACTTCAGTGCTGGCTCGGAACTCGGTACAACGACGCCTTCAAACTCTTCGTACGCATTGCAGATTCCCAGTAACGGTTCAAGTGAGGCGTCGCGTGTAGCAGGCATCTTTGGCGTCAGTGGCACGCCGGTGGACACCAACGGCGACGGCAGCTACTGGACGGTGAGCGACGTCGCGGGGAACACCTTGAATTACCAAAACTCCACCGTGCCTCAGTGGAACTTCACCTCAGTCTCATCGGGAGCAGTTGAAAGTACTGAGGCCGCGGCAGTGAGTACGTTGCCTGATCATTCGACGGTCAATGCTCTTGTGCAGTCCTACGTCTCGAAACTGGGCTACGGCTTCAGCCTTTCATCGCCCACCTTTAGTACGTCGACCTCGGGAACAGCGAATGCCGATGGATCTATTAAGACCGCAGTAGGCCAGAGCGACGTAACCTACCGCGTACTGGTCAACGGAGTCAGCTCTGATCAGTTGCTCAGTTTCTCTGTCGACTCGAACGACGAGGTCGTCGCTGCGTCAGGTCCAGCCTTCACCGTCGGCTCAGCACAGAACTATCCCCTCGAGAGCCCACAGGCAGGAATCTCGGCCCTCAACAAAGTTCAACAGAGTCGATTCCCGACGAACACAAGCCCCTCAACGGTCCCGGTCGGTGCAAACGGAGGAAGCAGTGCCACTACAACGACAGTTCCCTCGGGCCCACCTATTGTCGACGTGACGTTGAACTCCTACTCCCTCTCGCTCGAGACCTACCAACTCCGCGATGGATCGATGTGGCTACTGCCCATTTACACCTACGCGGGCGGCGCTTCGAACTCGTATGGAACATCGTCGACGAGTACCACCTGGAATGAACTCGCGATTGATCCCACGTACGTCAAAGTGAGCGCAGCGTCACCTAGTGGTATTACGCACGGAGTTGTCAACTACTAGGAGCGAGTTAGTAGTGAAGGAAGCGATTGAGTTGAATCACGCCAACGCCTACTTGAAGATTCAAGATCAGATGGGCTTCGTGCTGTGACGGCGCAGACCCGCCACCGACCAGCGCGCGCGTTGGCATCACGTTTCGTTGCACGTCGCCGATGCCGACGTGTGTGCGAAGATCAAGGGTGACGTTTGACGGTATGTCGACGATGAGCGTGCCCACACCTTGCGTCGCCGTAATTGTGTACGTCCCGGCGCCAAAGGACACATTCGCAAGGTCAATAATGGACCGTCCGATGGCTCCGTGGTATTGACGTTGGACTTCACTCGCCGTGGCGGGATGCCAGACGTGATCGCCGCTGCCGCCCTTAAGCGGGACGCCAATGACTTGGAGGGCTACGAGCGCCGCACCAACGCTGAATATGACCAAGCTCAGCAGAGCCAGAAAACCCAGCGCAAAGAACCGCCGCAGCGTCAGTCGGCGAGCGGGTATTCGCAGCGCAAAAACTGCCAGCACGATGACGAACAGCAACCAGAAAAGTCCGAAGCCCGCGCCGACCACGGGGCGCCCTCGGTAGGACGCAAAGAAAATCAGTCCCAAGACGATGACGCCAAGAGGCAGCGCGTAGCGAAGCCAGTGAAATCGCCGGCCGCTCTCAACTTCTAGAACGTCACTCTCCATGCCTTCGGTAACCGCCGAACGAGGAATAAGGACCCACATGGCGAGGTAGATCGCGACGCCGAGTCCGTAGACAAGAGCCAGTACGACGAACACCACGCGAATAATGTTCGCGTCCACATCGAATCGCTCACTGATTCCTCCCGCAACACCTCCAAAGATCTTCTTTGACGCACTCCGATGAAGTGTCGTTCTTTCGATTGGGGCCTCTACGTCGCCCGAGGTGTTCACTTCGGCGTCACCATTTTCGTCCATGAGATCAATGTAAGTTCAAAACGACACGGCGCCAATCAGGGAAAACCCTTACATGCTTTGACGGCTGACTAAACGATAAGGGTTATCCCCTAGAGCACGAGTCGCGTTGCTCATGGGAGACTTACATCACTTGATGATGCTCTACGAGAGGAGACCCGTGGCGATCACAACTACGCCTCGCGCGATTATTGGAACTCCCCAGCGACCCTTTCGACGCGGCGTCGAAAACGCTATTGTCGGCGGCGTCTGCGGTGGACTCGCGATTCGACTCGGCATTAGAGAGCGTACGGTGCGCGTTATCTTCTCTCTTCTCGCGCTCGTCTCCGGTCTGGGTCTCTTGTTGTACATGTTGCTTTGGTTCACGCTTCCTCGCTCCGGCGAAGACCACGTCATTGCCCAACGAATTCTTGGACGACGCCGAGAACTCCATAGGACCTTGCTGGGCTTGATCATTGTTCTCGTGTCCATCATCGTTCTCTACAAACTCGGTATTCCTAGTTTCGGGATCTACACCTGGCCCGTGCTACTAAGTGCGGCTGGAATCGTTGGGGTATGTCGAGGCTCGTCAGCCGACGAACGACATCACTTGGAAGATCTGGTCAAGTCCGTGCCGCTGATCCGGGTTCCATCATCGAAGAGCCGGAAAAACCTTTGGCTTCGCGTCTTCTTAGGTTCGGTCATCATTCTCATAGGACTTCGCACACTCTCGCGAATCCATGGCGTGTGGGGCGGAACGACGCCGCAACTATTTGGCACCTTGATCGTCATCGTGGGCGTACTCATCCTTCTCGCGCCGTGGTGGCTCGAGACGTTGAACGAGCTTTCGGGCGAGCGGCGAGCTCGTGTTCGAATCGAAGAGCGCGCCAACGTCGCCGCTCACCTGCACGACTCAGTGCTACAAACTCTCACATTGATCGAACGGGCCGCGGGCGACGAGACGGCCGTCGTCCGTCTCGCGCGAAATCAGGAGCGAGAACTCCGCCAGTGGCTTTTCGAGCCCAACCACGTGGCCAACGACAACGCGACCAGTACTTACTCGACGCTCTTACACGGCATCGAAAGTGAGATCGAGAGCGACTACGGCGTCAAGGTTGAGCTCGTGATCGTGGGCGACTGCGACGCAAACGACGCGGTGCTCGCGCTGATCGCTGCGGGCCGCGAAGCTGCGATTAACGCGGCTCGTTGGTCGGGTTCGAGCTCTCTCTCAATCTTTGCCGAAGTTGAATCAACGTCCGTGACACTTTTCGTTCGCGATCTAGGCAGGGGATTCGACGTGGACGCCGTGCCGAGTGACCGACAGGGAATCGCGCTCTCCATTCGCCAACGCATGACCCAGCACGGGGGCAGCGCGTCGATCAAGAGCACGCTCGGCGCGGGCACTGAAGTGCAGCTCGCGTTGCCGCGGACTTCGTAACGTCATGGGGCAACCTCGGGTCTTCCTCGTTGACGACCACGAACTCATTCGCTCTGGTATTCGAAGTGAGTTGACCGGATCGGTCGACATCATCGGTGAGGCCGACGAGGTCGACGTCGCGATTGAGATGATTCTCGAGCGCACGCCGGACGTCGTGCTGTTGGACGTTCATATGCCCGGTGGCGGCGGAATCGCGGTGCTGCACGCCGTGATCGAAAAGGCACCAACAGTTCGTTTCCTCGCGCTCTCAGTCTCCGATGCCTCTGAAGACGTCATTGGCGTTATTCGAGCGGGTGCACGTGGTTACGTAACCAAGAACATTTCGGGATCTGATCTCCTCGACGCCATCTACCGCGTCGCCGCTGGTGACGCAGTCTTTTCACCTCGATTAGCTGGCTTTGTCCTCGACGCGTTCTCGCTCGAAGGAAAGAGTCTCGAAGCCGGTGACGTCGACCCCGAGCTCGATCAATTGACGCCACGAGAGCGCCAAGTCCTTCGTCTTATCGCTCGGGGCTATTCGTACCGAGATATTGCGAGTGAACTCACTATTTCGTCGAAGACCGTCGAAAGCCACGTGTCGTCGGTGCTTCGAAAATTACAACTTTCGAATCGCCACCAACTCACCAACTGGGCCTCAGAGCGTCACCTCTAGAAACGACCTCACTGCGGCACCGATTTAGCGCTGCTCGATGAGATCCATGTACTCCTCGTCCCAGAGATCGAAGTACTCCTCGGGCAACAACACGGCGTGAGTGGGCTCAAGTGCTTCAACGAAGCCGCGCTCGTGGCTGACCGCGACGATGGTGCCCTTCCACTGACGCATCATTTCGCCCAACGCCTCAACGCTCGCCGGATCAAGATTGTTGGTGGGTTCGTCGAGCAACAAGAGATTGGCTTTGGACGAGGCGAGAATCGCCAAGGCTAGTTTGGCTCTCTCCCCACCAGAGAGGGTCGCTGGCATTTGGTGTGCGGCCGATCCCTTGAGTCCGAATGCTCCGAGCATCGATCGACGTTGCACGTCGGACGCGACCGTTGAGTTGTCGAGATTGCCGAGCACCGTCTTCGTAAAGTCGAGCTGTTCGTTTTCTTGCGCGAAGTAGCCAACAACGACGTTGGCCCCAAACTTCACGATGCCCTCTTGGGCCTCCTGCGTACCAGCGAGACAGCGAAGTAGTGAGGACTTTCCGGCACCATTTTTGCCAACTATCACGATGCGATCACCGCGGCGAGTAATGAAATTCATGTCGCGCAGCACCTCAAGCGACCCGTAGCGAACGGCCACGTCCTCAACGGTCATTGGAACGTCGCCACTTCGAGGCGGAGGAGGCAGTCGAAAGACAACCTTTTTCTCTTTTTTCGTCACTTCAATTCGGTTGTCTTCGAGTTTCTCGACACGACGGTCGAGTACTTTGGCAAGTCGAGCGCGCTTGGCCGAGGATCCGCGCATCGAGTCGGCCAGTTTGGTGAACTGATCGATCTTGGCGTCTTGGTGAGCGGCCACCTTCTCTTCACTGAGGCGACGCTCTTCTTCGAGGAGAAGGAACTTCGTGTAGTTCCCTCGGTATTCGCGAAGTTGTCCGTCACGCAGCGCCAACACGCGGTCGATGGAGCGGTCCAACAAGGGAAGGTCGTGGCTGATGACGAGCACGGTGCCACGAAACTGTTCGAGTTCATCGAACAGCCAACGCTTCGCCGCTTTGTCGAGGTGGTTGGTGGGTTCGTCGAGCACCAACGTCTCAGGTTGTTCATAAAGTACGCGCATCAAGTCGACTCGCCGACGCTGACCACCCGACAGCGAGTTGAGGTCCTCAAGCAGCAGATCTTCCTTTAGTCCAAGCCCAGCCGCCAATCGTGCTACCTCAGACTCCGCTTCGTAGCCTCCGCGCTCGCGAAACTCCTCTTCAAGTGAAGTGAAACGCGCGATGGTTTCTTCGGTCGGATCGGCCGCTAGGGCATGACGAGCGTGTTGCATGTCAGCGTCGAGGCGGTCGATGCCTCTCGCGGATAACACGTGCGAGAGCCCAATAGGTTCGACACCGAGTCCTCCCAGCACCGGCTCCTGGGGGAGGTGCGCGAGGGAACCCTGTGTGTTCACCGAGCCCGTGACGCGAAGGTGCTCGGGATGGTAGCCCAAGAGCACCGAGAGCAGCGTTGACTTGCCAGTCCCGTTGCGACCAACGAGGCCGACCTTTTCTCCATTGCCCACCACGAATGACACGGGCTCAAGGAGACGGCGCTGGCCAATTTCAATCCCTAATTCTTTGACGATAAGCATTTAGTGCCCTAACAGATCAGCGGTAACGCTCAACTCATCGCGAAAGTCTGGATGAGCGATCGCCACCATGGCCCGTGCGCGTTCTTTCACACTCTTGCCCCGAAGATCAGCCGCGCCGTACTCGGTGACGATGACCCCCGCTAAGTGACGAGGTGACGTCACGACGGAGTGCGACGTCAGTGAGTCAATGACGCGACTCTTGAGCTTGCCCTTGACGAGCGCGGTTGACTGAAAGCAAATCAGCGACGTGTGTTCGAGCGAGAGGCTCGTACCTTCGACGAAGTCTTGGTGGCCGCCGACCCCCGTGTACTGACCAGCGCCGATCGTGTCGGCAACGATCTGACCGTGTAGGTCCACCTCGAGAGCGGAGTTAATCGAGACCATGCGGTGATTCTGAGCGATGACGTAAGGATCGTTCGTGTACGTCACCGGTGCCATGCCAACCGCGAGGTTGTCGTCGAGGTAGTCGTACATATCTTGAGTTCCAGCGGCGAATGTGATGACGGACGTTCCTTTGTGAATGTTCTTCTTGCGGTTGGTCACCTTACCGGCCTTAATGAGTTCATAGAGCCCGTCAGTAAACATCTCTGAATGAACCCCGTAGTCGCCGCCTTCGCCCTTGGCCAGGGCGTGAGCGACCAGGTTAGGCACAGCCCCGATGCCGGTTTGGAGCGTGGCGCCGTCATGGATGAACGCGGCCACGTGTTCTGCGATTTTCACTTCTTCTGGGGTGCCAGCTTCATTGGGGAATATCGTCGGGTGTTCGTCGGTATAAATCACCACGTCCACCTCGGCGAGATCCAGGTGATTCACGTGACCTTTGAGCGCTCGGGTTCTTGGAAAATGGGGCGAACACTCGACGATCAGCAGTCGATTGGGATCACGCGCGCAGCGCTCAAACTCTTCGAGGTGAGCGCCGTTATAGAGCGAGAGACTCACGTGTCCCTGTGCGTCGGGCATGGATGCCGTGGTCATCATGACACGCGGGCTCAAATGTTGAATCAAAAGTCCATAGTGACGAAAAAATGATGGGACAAACTGCGTGTCAGCGCCTCGAGCTACGTACGAACGCTCGGCGCCACCATAAAAGCTCGAGCGATAGTGAACGTTGGGGTGCACGAAGACGTCGTGGTTGCCAAGGAGAAGTCCCCCACTAAAGGTGAGGTCCTTCCAGTCGTGACGCCGCGAGAGAGCCTTTAACAACGCTGTGGGGGTACCAGTGATGAGCCCAAGACCAATCGCGTCGATTGGTCTCACCAACGCCACTGCGTCGTCGACGGTCATCTCCTTGGCGGTCACCGGACTATTCTGCCTCACCGTCAAATCTGTGCAACCATTTATTCATGGCTGCAACCTTTTCTATCGACGTCTGGAGTGACGTCGTCTGTCCGTTTTGCTACCTCGGCACACGCCAGTTAGAAAAAGCCCTTGAACAGTTCGAACACCGCGACGAGGTTGTTATCTCGCACCACGCTTTCGAACTCGATCCAAACACTCCCCTGGGTCTTACCCAGACCCTCGAAGAACTCATCGCCCAAAAGTACGACATGCCCGTCGAACGAGCTCGTGAACTCCATCACCGACTCCAAACCCAGGCGCAAGAACTCGGCGTCACGATGGCCTTCGACAGAGCTAGGCCCACCAATACCTTTGACGCACATCGCCTCATCGCCCTCAGTGCCACCCAGGGGCTGAGCGCCACGATGAGTCAGCGACTTTTTAGGGCTTACTTCTCCGAGGGTCTGCTTATCAGCGACCACGAGTTACTGAACGAACTCGCCCGTGACGTTGGCGTCGCTGACGCACCCGCACTATGGGAGAGCGACGCATTTACCAGCGAGGTGCGCGACGATGAAAACACCGCGATGGAACTCGGCATTACGGGCGTGCCCGCACTCTTGATTGACTCGAAATTCATGGTGCTCGGCGCCCAAGGTATTGAAGCGATGCTCGACGTGTTGCGTCGAGCATGGGAACGTCGACCCGTCTAGTCTTCCTGCTCGGCTGGCACCGCCGCAACGGCCGCCACCGCGTGACCTTCGTCAAGATTCATCACGCGCACACCCGTCGCGTCACGACCCTGCGAAGAGACCTCACGCACGGGAAGACGAATCAACACGCCGCCGCTCGAAGCGAGCAGTACTTCGTCATCCAGGTGGACCATAAACGCAGCTACAACGAAACCGCGCGCGGCCGTGAGCTTGATGGCGCGAACACCTTGTCCCCCTCGACCTTGACGATTGAATCGCTCAGTTTTCACGCGCTTACCAAAACCGGTGTCGGTCACGACAAAGAGGTCGGCTTCGTCGCGAACGACGTCGAGTGAAATAGCACGGTCGTCGGGCTTGAGCCTGATCCCGCGCACACCCGTCGAGTCGCGACCCATCTCGCGGACTTCCTCTTCTTTAAATCGGATGGCCATACCGCGGTACGTGACAATCATGAGATCATCGTCGCCGCTGGTTGCCACGACGCGAACTACTTCATCGCCCTCTCGAAGATTGATCGCGATCCAACCTTCTCGACGTGACTTGTCGTACTCACTAAACGCCGTCTTCTTCACTGTGCCGTTAGCCGTTGCGAAGACGAGGAACTTGTCCTTCGGGAAATCTTCGGTAGTCACGATTGCTTGAATCGATTCATTGGGCTGAAGGTTCAAGAGGTTCACCACGGCGGTTCCTTTGGCGGTTCGCTCTTTCATTGGGATCTCGTGACCACGAAGGCGAAACACTCGCCCGCGGTTGGAGAACAACAACAGGTGCGCGAGGGTCGTCGTGTGAATGATCTGATCGACAAAGTCCTCGTCCTTAAGCGTCGCGCCACGAACTCCGCGTCCCCCGCGGCCCTGCGTGCGAAAGGCGTCTGCCGCTACAGATTTGACATACCCGGCGCGCGTCATGGTGAGGACGATCTCTTCATCTTGAATAAGGTCCTCGACACCCAGCTCACCCGGGTCGTTCACAATCTGCGTTACTCGCTCATCGGCGTACTTATTACGCAGCACGGTGATCTCTTCGCTAATCACAGCGCGCAGTTTGGACTCATTTGCCAAAATTGCTTGCAAGTCCGCGATGGTTTCGCGAAGCTTCTTCATCTCATCTTCAAGCTCAGTGCGCCCGAGCCGCGTCAGTCGGCCGAGCGTCATGTCCAAAATGTGATTCGCTTGCTCTTCGCTAAAGCTGAAGGGGGCGACCATCAGCGCTGCTCGAGCGGCCGAGCGATCGTCTGATCCTCGAATGGTCGCGATAACCAGATCCAGCATGTCGATGGCCCTTAAGAGCCCCTCGACGATATGCGCGCGTGCTTCGGCCTTTCGAAGACGGAACTCGGTGCGACGAGTGACAACGTCAACTTGGTGAGCGATGTAGTGGGTTAGGGCTTGGGCCAAATTCAACGTACGAGGGACGCCGTCAACTAACGCCAGCATGTTGACCGAGAACGTCGTCTGGAGTGAGGTGTTCTTGTAGAGCTTGTTCAACACGACGTTGGCGTTAGCGTCGCGTTTGAGACGAATCACGAGGCGCGCCTGGCGCCCGGCCGAGTCGTTTTGTACCGCCGCGATACCTTCGAGTTCGCCATTTTTTACGAGGTCGTAGATCTTCTCTTCAATCGACTCCACCGAAACTTCATAGGGAAACTCGGTGACAATAATGCGGGTGTCTCTATTGGTCTCTTCGATTTCGGCGACGGCGCGAAGTTTGATCGAACCACGACCCGTGCGGTACGCATCCAAGATTCCCTGACGTCCGAGAATCTGCGCTTTGGTCGGAAAATCCGGTCCCTTGACGAACTTCATGAGATCGTCGGGCGTCGCTTCTGGGTTGGCGAGCAGGTGGAGTGTCGCGTCAATTACTTCGCCCAGGTTGTGCGGCGGAATTTTGGTCGCCATACCCACGGCAATGCCTTGTGAGCCGTTGACAAGGAGATTGGGAAATCTTGAAGGCAGCACGGCGGGTTGTTGCGTCGAGTTGTCATAGTTCGCGTAAAAGTCCACCGTCTCTTCATCAATGGAGTCGAGCATTTCAAGCGCCAGTGGGGCTAAGCGACACTCCGTGTAGCGCATCGCGGCTGCGCCCTCGTCGGGTCCCGTACCACCGAAGTTTCCGTGACCGCTGATGAGGGGGTGACGCATCGAAAAGTCCACCACCATGCGCACCATTGCGTCGTAAATAGCGCTGTCACCGTGCGGGTGGTACGTACCCATGACGTCGCCAACGACCTTCGCGCACTTAGCGAAGGGGCGATCGGGGCGAAGACCTTGGTCAAACATCGAATAGAGGATGCGTCGGTGCACGGGCTTCAGTCCGTCACGGACGTCGGGCAGCGCGCGTGAGACTATGACCGACATGGAGTACTCAAGGAACGAGCGCTCCATCTCGAGATTGATCTCTATGGGTTCGACGTAGCCAACAACTTCGTCACCAGGTGGTGTGGGGGGTGGTGTTGAAGCGCCCGAGCCTTTTGTGGTGCGTGCCATAACTCTCCTGTTCCTAGATATCTAGGAAGCGAATGTCCTTCGCGTTTGTTTGAATGAAGTGCCGCCGTTGTGGAACGTCGTCACCCATGAGGATCGAACAGACCTCGTCCGCGAGCGCCGCTTGCTCGACAGTGATCTGAAGCAATGCGCGCTTGGTGGCGTCCATCGTCGTGTCGCGCAACTCATCAAAGTCCATCTCGCCCAGACCCTTCAAGCGCTGGAAATCGTTTTTATGGTCGGGGCGTTCAGCAAGGAAGACGTCCTTCGCGGCGTCGTCTCGCAAATAGACCTTCTCTTTGCCCACCAACGTTGAGTACAACGGTGGCTGGGCGACATAGACGTGACCACTGTTGACCAGTTCGGTCATCTGTCGAAAGAAGAACGTCAGCAACAGTGTCCGAATGTGACTACCGTCAACATCTGCGTCAGCGAGCAGAATGATCTTGTCGTAGCGAATCTTCGATAGATCAAAGTCCGCCTCAACACCTGCGCCGATTGCCGAGACGAGCGCTTGAATCTCGGTGTTCTTGAGGATTTTGTCCGAACGAGCCTTCTCGACGTTCAAAATCTTTCCGCGAATTGGCAGGATCGCTTGGTTGCGAGGATTACGCGCGTCTTTCGCTGAGCCTCCGGCAGAGTTTCCTTCGACAATGAAGAGCTCACACTCGCGCGGCTCATTGGAGGAACAGTCCACGAGCTTGCCCGGGAGTCCCGCACCATCAAGGGCACTCTTTCGACGTGTGAGATCGCGAGCACCTTGAGCCGCCATGCGCGCTCTCGAGGCGGAGATTGCCTTAGCGACAACCTGGCTACCTTCGCGAGGGTTCTCTTCGAGCCACTCAGCCAACTTTTCGTTGGTGGCACGCTCTACGAGCGAGCGAATCGCGACGTTGCCGAGTTTGCCTTTGGTCTGACCCTCAAACTGTGGATCACGTAGCTTCACTGAGACAATGGCCGTGAGACCCTCTCGAATGTCCTCACCCTTGAGATTGTCTTCCTTCTCTTTAAGAAGGTTCCGTTTCCTGGCGTAGCGATTGATCACGTTAGTGAGGGCTTTACGAAATCCTTCTTCGTGCATGCCACCTTCGATGGTGGAAATACCGTTGGCGAAGGAGTAAATACTTTCGTAGTACCCAGTGTTCCACTGAAAGGCGATCTCAACCTCTTGAATTTCTTCTACTTGCTCAAATGAGCCAACTTTTCGAAAAAGTGACTCTTTGGTGTTATTGAGATGGCGTACGTAGTCAACAATGCCACCGTTGTACTTAAACGTCTCTTTCGCCTCGTGACCTTTGCGTTCGTCTGTAAAACGAATCTCTAGACCCCGGTTAAGAAAGGCCATAATCTGCAGTCGCTCAATGACCGTCTGCGCTCGAAACTCCACCTCTTCAAAAATTGTGGGGTCCGGTGTAAAAGTAACCGTCGTGCCCGTACGGCCACGCGGCGCTGGACCAGTTACTTTGAGCTTGCCTTGAGGTTTACCGCCATCTTTGAACATCAGTTCGTAATGATTGTTATTTAGATCAACCTCGAGCAAGAGCTCGGTCGAGAGCGCGTTCACAACCGAAATACCTACGCCGTGCAGACCACCCGAAACTTTGTAACCGTTGCCACCAAATTTTCCACCGGCGTGCAGCATCGTCAGCGCAACTTCTGCTGCAGATTTCCCCTTGTATTGGGGGTGCTCATCGACCGGAATCCCTCGCCCGTCGTCAACTACCCGACAACTCCCGTCGGCCATCAGTGTGACGTCAATACGGGTGCAATATCCGGCCATTGCCTCGTCCACGGAGTTGTCCACCACCTCCCAAATGAGGTGATGAAGACCCGCCGGGCCAGTAGAACCGATGTACATACCGGGCCGAACGCGTACTGGTTCAAGTCCTTCGAGAACGGTGATGTCACTAGCGCCGTAACTAGCAGATCCTTTGGTCTTTTCGGCCACTAAGGAATCCTTTCAATACAAAAATTGTGGTGCTTTGCGCACCCGTGATGTCAATAAATTGACTGCTCTATCCTACCCGACGCACTGTGACTTTCGACCGATAACGGTCGTCTCGAACACGTGTTTCAGCGACTTTATTAACTAATGAAGAACCGTTTTTAGTGACGATGGTGCCTTCGCTCCCAGCACCAAAAATCCCTCCAAAATTGACGGGCTTTGCGACATCACTCGTTGCGCGAATGCACCCGATGGAACACTCACAATTAGTACACCGTCTTTGATCAGTTCAACACGACAATGTTCGGCGATGACCGCGTCAACAACGGTCGGCCATAGTGCACGTGCTTCATCGATGAGGCGAAGATCGACTCTGCGAAGTCGCCCGGCGAGGGTATTAAGTAGTTCACCTAAGACCGCGGCCTCTTCATCACGGCGTTTCACGACAGCACAACCGTCAGATCAATGACGGTCGCCGGCGAGAGGCCACTAGGCAGCGGTGACGCCGTCGTGACCAGGGTTTGGCCAGCCGGCAAAAGACTTAATAGACGGTGACTGCGGATTGGATCGAGCTCACTGAAAACATCGTCAAGAAGGAGGAGAGGGTCAACTCCACGACGTAGTCGGACAAGCTCGTGACCGGCAAGTCGTAGCGCCAAAGCGAGCGAACGCTGCTCACCTTGGGAGGATTGTCGTCTCGCGTCACGGCCATCTAGGGCCAGGCCAACATCGTCACGATGTGGTCCTACGGTTGTGTACCCACGAAAACGTTCATCATTGAACGACGCCTCAAGTGCGTCGTTCAATCGATCGCGCCACGACTGTTCATAGGTGACTGAAACTTCATTCGAGTTCTCCGCGAGCTCTTGATAAAACCGCGAAACAATTGGTGCGAACTCTCTAAGAAGTGCGACTCGGTGTGACAAAAGCTCTTCGCTAACGGCACAAAAATCACTCGTCCAAAGTTCGAGTTCACTTTGTTGTGTAGTTGATGGACGTGCGCCTTCGAGTCCGCGCAGAAAAGCGTTGCGTTGACTCAACACTCGATTGAAACGCTCAACGAGCTCGCCGGTTGAGGGCTCAACATCGGTGAGCAAGTTGGTCAGGTACGTACGGCGATGTTCTGGACTTCCTCGCACGACGTCGACACCTTCGGGCGTGAAGACAGTCAAGGGCAACGCTTCAGAGAGCTCTGCGCGAGATCTTGGGCGTTGTCCATTAACAAGCATTCTCTTTGTTGTGTTTCGCACGCCTCTTGTGAGTGTTAGGTCAACTTGGACGCGACGCTCGCGTTGAAAGATGACGCCGTGCACCTCGGCCGTCGACTCTTTGTTTCGAATCATGTCGCTTGCCGCATTCGTTCGAAATGAAGACGCGGTCGCGAGCGCGTTCACCGCCTCGAGTACGGATGTCTTGCCTGTGCCGTTGGGCGAAAGAAAAACCGTGACGGCGTCAGGGTCGGGAACGAAGGAGAACTCGTGAAAGAGTCGAAAGTTTCGAAGCGTGAGTTCGTGGAGACCCACGACGGACCTAACTACTGAACTCGAACAGGCATGAGTAGATAGCGAAAGCGAATGTCTTCGACGCCGTGCACCATGGCGGGCCGTACTGAGTCCGACATCTCCAAAACGACTTCGTCCCCGGGCACTGCTTCGACACCATCAATCAAAAAACCAGGATTGAAGGCAATGGTCATCTCATCACCGGTGTAGTCCGCGTCAACGTTATCTTCCACGTCGCCAGCGTCATGGCTCTGCGTGCGAATTTCAACATTGCGGTCCTTCATCGTGAGTCGCACTGATGACGTGGAGTCTTTCGCAAGCAGTTTTGCGCGCTTAAGGGAGGTGAGCAAAGTGTCCTTGGCTATTCGGAGTTGATTTGGGTAACTCGCGGGGATGAGTTGTAAAACCGATGGGTAGTTCCCGTCAATGAGTCGTGACGCGATGCTTGTATTACCTACAACAAAACAGATTTCGGCGTCGCTGAGGGTTACACCAATTTCGGCGTCGCTGGCCAGCGCCGAAGCCGCTCTCTGAAGCTCTTGTAGTGCTCGAGCAGGGACGAGTAGGTCTTGTGAACCGCTAAGACCTTGAACTCCCGGAACGTCGCGTACGGCAAGTCGGTACGAGTCGGTGGCGATGAGACGCAGTGTTCCATCCTCGGTTGTAAAGAGTATTCCGGTGAGCAGAGGTCGTGCGTCGTCGTTAGCAGCGGCACGCACCACTTGGTTGAGGCCTTGAATAAGATCCAGCGCCGCGATTGACGTAACGGGACCAGTGACGGGTGGAAGTTTTGGATAATCAGCAACTGCAAAAGTACGCAGAGAGAACTTGGCCCGACTAAGTGAGATCTCAACGTTTTCTTCTCCGCTTGAAACAGTCACGGCGCCGGCTTCGAGCGAGCGAACGGCGTCAACAATAAGTCGTGCTGGAACAACTGTTGATCCGTCCTCAAGTCCAATGACGTCAACCGTGGTGCGCGCGGTTATGTCAAGGTCAGTACCGGTAACGGTCAGCTGACTACCGTTCAGCGTCAGAAGTATTCCTGACGAGGCGCCGATGAGTCGAGTAGCGACGACACGACTCGCGGCGGTGAGGGCCTCAACGAGAATGTCACGCTCTGATTTGAACTTCATGGGTCTGCCTTTCTTTCGTACTGAGATTACGGTGTGTTTTTCAATGTGTAAAAGTCTTAGTAGTAGTAGGGGTGTGTCTATGTGTGTTCTAGTTGAACACCCCTGATAAAGAATGATTTTTAGAGTTTCACTCCACCCACAGTGTTGTGAATAACTCTTTCAACCCTCATCGCTCAACCCTAAGGTGATGTGGAGTACTCACCGGTTTTCAACTCGCAATCAACAAGCTGACCCCAAGGTTGCGCACAAAGTTAAGTTCTTAATTCTCTCCTTGAAGACGACGTTTTAACTGATTTATTTGCGAGAGCATCTCAGGATTTGAAGTGAGTTGCTCTTTAATCTTCTCCACCCCACTAATGACGGTGGTGTGATTACGACCATCAAAAATTCGCGCGATCATGGGGTAGGAGTAATTGTTCAGCATGTCACGTATGAGGTACATAGCCACGTGGCGCGCGTGCACAAGGGGTCGTAGGCGTTTTGAGCCACGAACCTCTTCGACCGTAAGGCCGTAGAAATCCGAAACCACTATCAAGATGGTCTCCGGCTTCAAAATAACTTGTTCGTGGCCCAAATTCGTCAAGTGAGCCTTAGCGAGCTCGAGGGTAATTGGTTCTTGGCGCAGGTTGGCAAACGCTCGCAGCATCGTGATCGACCCTTCGAGTTCTCGGATGTTGTCACGGACCCTCTGAGCGATCCACTCGGCAACGTCATCAGGCAACGCAATACCTTCGCGTTCGGATTTTGATCGGAGAATCGCGATACGAGTCTCTAAGTCAGGCTGATCGATCTCTGTAACAAGACCTTGAAGGAGGCGCGAACGGAACCGCTCCTGTAACCCAGCGAGGTCGCGAGGAGAACGATCCGAGGTCAGCACAATCTGCTTACCTTCACCATGAAGGGCGTTGTACGTGTGAAAAATCTCTTCGTGGAACGTTTCGCCGCGAGTTTCCATGAACTGAATGTCGTCAATGAGCAACACGTCGTTCTCGCGGTAGCGCTCGTGTAGTGAAAGTTGCGTGCGTGTTTGGATCGCACGAATGAAGTCGTTAAGAAAGGTTTCAGTTGAGACGTAGAGAACCTTGCGACCCGGGTAGTTCTCCTGGACGTAATTGCCAATGGCGTGGAGGAGATGTGTCTTACCGAGGCCCGAGTTTCCATAGATCATTAAGGGGTTGTAGGCCCGACCAGGTGTTTCAGCGACTGACTGTGCAGCTGCGAAAGCGAGGCGGTTTGATGGTCCAGGCACGAATGAGTCAAAAGTCATTCGAGGATCGAGTCGAGCGGGTTGATCGACGCTTGGCGCGAACGTCACTACCGGTGTTGACTCAATGTGCTCCGTGACGGGTTCGTCCACAGTGGTCTCGTTCGATGTATCAGTAATCGTGAGCGACACCTGGACTTGATGACCAACAAGTTGCGTCACTTGTTCGGTTATGAAGGGCAGATAGCGCTGCTGTACGCGAAGGAGCTGAATTTGGTTTGGTGCGCCGATGATGAGTTCGTTGTCGTGGTAATCCACAAGGCGAAGTGTGCTGAGGCCGGCAGCCCAAACGGCCTCAGAAGCGTTGCCACGTAAGGAGTCGCGCAGTGCTGTCCATATCTCCTCACCACTTTGCACTATGTTCCTCCACAGATCATCTCTGACATTATCCACAAGCGGTTCTCGATGAGAAACGACTCATTCTCAGACAGGGAGAGTCACCATACACCTATTTACTGCTTCTCGCCGGGGCTGAACGGTCTGTGGGGTAAGATTGCACGCTGTGGCGCGCCAGCGACCCCCAGGGGGTACCGCGAAGCGCAGAGCATATTTTGAGAAGAGGATTTTGTGAAGCGTACCTA
>Ga0208357_1000821_pt1 | contig 23850 bp, 24 predicted proteins | sample NGESurdeep092012_6_FD_184487 | JGI IMG/M metagenome (GOLD analysis project Ga0208357, IMG submission 184487) | Arctic peat soil microbial communities from Barrow, Alaska - NGEE Surface sample F52-2 deep-092012 (SPAdes) | ecosystem: Environmental > Terrestrial > Soil > Wetlands > Peat ...
GGGAAGACCTGTCGGCGATGCGACCGAGCCAACCGGCGAGAAACGGTCCGACCCATTCAACGATCGGCACGCCGAGCAGACATCGGTTGTCGTAGCTAGATGTCGGGGCTGACCGCTTCGCCGGCCACAGGGGCCGCTTGGAGCGGTCGAAGACCAACGGATGCGAGCAGTGCCCGTTCGTCGATCTTGCTCGAGTGCGCGAGTGGAAAGGAGTCGATGATTTCGATTCTGTCGGGCAGCATCGTGTCCGGCAGCACGTCACGAGCGGCCAGTTGAAGATCTCGAATGGACATCGACTCCTCGGCAACTACGAACGCAACTATGCCGAGCTCGTCATCGTCGTCGAAGACGACACAAGCGGCGGCGGAGACGCCGTCGAGCGCTCGGAACGTCTCGCTGAGCTCTATGAGCGATATGCGAACGCCGCTTCGCTTGATCACCCGATCTGCACGGTCCACATACACGTACAACCCCTGCTGGTTCCGATAGACCAGATCCCCGGATCGATAGACCGTTTCGCCCGGAACGACGTCCGTCCTCAAGACGGCATCCGTAAGTTCAGCCGCACGCCAGTATCCGGTCATCAACTGCGAGCCTCCGATGTAGAGCTCGCCAACGCGATCTGGCTCAGCGACAATCCCTCCCTGCTCGTCGACGAGGTGGAAGGAGACGCCCGAGTGCGGCGTGCCAAGGGGCACGATGCCATCTGCCGTGTTCTCGGGGGTCAACTCGAGATTCGAAACTGCGATCGTGGCCTCGGTCGGGCCATATCTGTTGAACACGCGAATGTTCGGTGCCACAGCCCAGAGCGCTCGGATATCCGCGATCGAGCATGCCTCGCCACCGAGGGCGATGATCTCCAACGTGGACTCGGCGAGACTCATCAGCTGCGGGCTAGCGAGGAGAATCCGGAGATAGCTCGGCGAGAAGCCGGTGTAGGTGATCGACTCAGTGGCGACCGCGTTAAAAAACGTGCGGGGAAACAAGAGTGCATCCCGCGGTCGAATTATCGCCGTCCCACCAACAAAGAGCGTCGAGTACAGCGTGCCGAATGAGCCATCGAAGTAGAAGGGCGAGACGCAAAGCGTTCGACAGGACCGGGTGAGCCCGAGTGCGACCGCAATCGACTCCACTGCCGCAAGAAATGCGGGGTTGCCGATCAACACCCCCTTCGGGGTGCCCGTGGTCCCAGATGTGTAGATCGCGTAGGCCAATCGTGATGATGCAGGCGACGCCTCAGAGGTGGACGATCCCTCTTTCCGAAGCGCCTCGATACTGACGACGGGCAACCCTCCAAGCGACGTGCGAGCTGCTTCATCACCAGCGCCGTCGACTCCAATAACGATTGCGGGCGCGCAGTCGCCCATAATCGTGGTGAGCCTCGGCTCCGGATCGGTGACGGCAAGCGGAACGAAGATTGCGCCGATCCAAAGGCTCGCCAGCGCTGCGACCACGAAATCCACAGAGTTGGGCAGGAGGAGCGCTACTCGATCCCCTTGTCGTACCCCTCGCGCGCTGAGACCGGCCGCGAGGCGAGCCGCAGCCTCAACCAATTCGGCGTAGGTCAGCTCGGCATCGAGGTCCTGTAGCGCAATGTGATCAGGCTCAGCATTCGCCTGATCGATGATTCTGTGAAGCATGTCCGACCTCACGTGCTCTGGCTGCGAACAGAGACCTCACGCGCCGATTCGTCGTGCAGATCGAGCGGCTTCGGTGAGATCGTTCGACGCGCATCATCTTCAACATCGTCGCATCGGATCGCGTGGCCGGCGAGCTCCGATAGGGAACGGACCTGATGGGTACGACGGCCGCGTCCGCGACATTTTGCCATCTCGCTCCTCGCCCTTTCGTGTCCGGCCAGCGCTGTGGCATGCCTCCAAGGACAGAGTACCGACCGGACCTTACGGCTAGGTGAATGCGAGAAAGCTCTCCGTTGGCTACTCGTTAGGCCAGGGCCTGTGACAACCGGACGCGATAGCCATCGGCGGTTCTGCCGCAACGACTCCGGGGTTCTTGAAACGAGAGTCCACTACCGGTCAACGTTGGTCAACAAGCCAACGAGCCCATCCAGAATCGCTGACAACAGATGGACCCATCTGGGCCACCAGCCAGCACGGACTGGACTACGTCGTGGCGGTTGGACGGCCATTCGCGGTTTCCTCAAACATGTGCAGATGTCCGCTATCTCCGGGGATCTGTCACTCCCGGGGACACCACAAAAGTCCAGCTAAACTGGTACACGGCTCCTAGAGGTGCTACCTACCGCGCTAAGAAATCAGGCGTGCTAACCGCTCAGTTGCTCACGACCTCGCCAGCCGAAAGCGGAATGAGTCGGAGACGAACTGTCGCGTCCAATTCCTCGAGAGCTCGAAGAAGATCGTCGGGCGGCTCGGTTGCAACGTCGGTGACGACGTAGCCGGTCTGGTCGCGAGTGCCGAGTAGCTGTGCCTCGATATTCATGCCGTGATCGGCAACGAGGGAGTTGACCTCCGCGAGCACGCCCGGCACGTTGTGATGGATGTAGAGAAGGCGGGAGGCTTTGGGAGTGACCGGCAAGTCGAGCGTCGGGAGGTTGACGCACATCGGCGTCGCGCCGCTGTCTAAATACCGCACGAGCTTGTTGCCGACGAAGTTGCCGATATCTTGCTGGGCCTCCTCGGTGGACCCACCGATGTGCGGGGTCAAGATCACGTTGTCGAGCCCTTGCAGTTCGGAGATGAACGGGTCGGCAGCGCTTCGAGGCTCAGTAGGGAAGACGTCGATCGCGGCGCCACTCAGGTGACCGGATCGCAAGTGGTCGCGAAGCGCAGCGTGATCGACAACGAAACCCCGGCTCAAGTTGAGAAAGATGCTTCCCGCTCGCATCCTGGCGAAATGCTCCTCACCGAAGAAGTCGCGATTCCCCGACCTGCCGTCCACGTGCAGGGTCACGATATCTACTGCCTCGAGGAGCTCTGCGAGGGTGCCACAGGACCGGGCGTTGCCGAGGGCGAGCTTGTCGGTCACGTCATAGAAGAAGACCGACATTCCGAGGCTCTCGGCGATCACGGAAAGCTGACTGCCAATGTTGCCGTATCCAACGATCCCCAGCCGACGGCCTCGGATCTCGTGGCTGCCCGCGGCCGACTTGTCCCAGACACCCGCGTGCATGGATTGGTTCTTGCCAGTGAGGTTTCGAGTAAGCGAGATCATCTCGGCCAGCGCGAGCTCGACGACGCTGCGGGTGTTCGAGTAGGGAGCGTTGAAGGCTGCGACGCCCAAGCGCGCTGCTGAAGCAAGATCGATCTGGTTTGTCCCGATGCAGAACGCCCCGACTGCCTGGAGCGCCTTCGCAGACTCGAGCACGCGCTCGGTGACCTGGGTCTGCGATCGAATTCCGAGCACGTGAACGCCCTCTAAGCGCTGGCAGAGCTCGTCCTCGCTCGGCGCCCGATCAAGGCATTCGACCTCTAATCCGGCCTTGTCGAGTAATGAAACTGCATCGAGATGGATGTTCTCGAGAAGAAGTGCTCGCATCCGTCCAGGTTAGGCGCAGCGACCCGGTCAGCCGTGGCCGCCATCGGTCTTCGTCTCGTTGCTGCGTGGACCAGCGACACGTGCCTCGATCAGGTACCTGGTTCCTGGATCGGTATTGATGTGATTATTTCATCTTGTTGCCTCGGTGCTTGAGCGCTACCGGCACCGCGCCGCGTCGGGAGGTTTCGAGCCGGGATGATCGCCAGCAAGACGAGCACGATGGTGTACCAGAACACCGCGCGGAAGTCGTTCGAAAGGGTCGCCGCGTCGGCCGCTCGATGAGCCGTCGAGAGTCTGGTGAGCGCCGCGATGCTCCCGCCGTGGAAGGAATCGGAGATCTTGCGCTGGAGGATCGCCGCGCCGATCGCGACACCAAAGGAGTTGCCGACGCGCATCGCGATGTTGTTGATAGTGGTCGCGCCCGGGATCTGACTTCGCTCGAGGGTCGCGTACGTCGCCGCGTTCGTAGGTGTTCCCGTCGCAGCAAGGACCATGCCCCGAATCAACCAGAATCCCGACAACATGAGGAGGCTCGTCCTCGGTGTGATCTGGGTGAACGGCAGGACCGACAACGCGATGATCGTGAGTCCGATCGGGACGACGCCACGCGCACCTCGACGGTCCATCAGCGTCCCTGCAAATGGCAAGGCAATCATGGCCCCGAGTGCGCCCGGCGCCAGCAGGAAGGCCGCACGGAGCGGCGAATAACCGCGACCTATCTGGTAGTAGAGCTGGACCGAGAAGACGGCGGCCTGCAACCCTGAGCTGAAGATGAATAGCACCGAGGTCGCAGCGGCCAGGCTGCGGTTCTTCCAAAGTCGGAGGTCGAGCAGCGGTCGCTCTGTCCGGAGTGCGTGCAAGATGAAGAGCCCGAGCAGTAAGAGACCGCCGAGGAACGTCGATAAGACGAGGATCGTGATCTTGCCGACGTTGCCAAATTCGGCGATTCCATAGATCAGCAGGGCGAAGCCCGGCGAGAGCAGCGCCATCCCGAGGAAGTCGATGCGTTCCGGGGTCCCGAGCTCACCAGGCTCGAGGATCCTTCGGCCGCGGATGAGCGCAATGACGCCGATCGGCAAGTTGATGAAGAAGATCCACCGCCAAGAAACCGTCGACAACACGAGTCCACCGGCTACCGGACCGAGGAGCGGGGCGAGGAACTGCGGAACGCCGACAACCGTCATCACCCGACCCAGGCGGTGAGGTCCGGCCTCTCTCGCGAGGATCGTCTGACCGGTTGGCAGGATCATCCCGCCACCAAGCCCCTGGATGACCCGGGAGACGATCAAGGTCGGAAGCGACCAGGAAAGGCCGCAAAGGAGCGATCCCAGGGTAAAGAGCAGGACTGAGATGAGCCAGACACGCTTGGTACCGAAGCGATCAGCCGCCCATCGGGTGAGCGGGATGACGACCGCCAGAGCGAGGATGTAACCAGTCGTCACCCATTGGACGCTCGAAAGTGAGGTCCGAAAGGACCGGACGAGGGTCGGCACCGCGATATTCACCATCGTCGTGTCGAGGATCGACATGAACGAGCCCATCACCGTGACGGAAGCGACGGCGATCATCCGCGGGTCGAATGCCTCCTTGATCCCCGGTCCCCGGTACTTGCGAGCATCCGCGCGCCTTGTCAAGGCGCGACGTGCCGCGGCACTAAGGCCGAATAGGTGACTGCGCTAGCAACCACAAACTGTTCGCCATCAAGGCAAAGGTATGCCAGACATACCCCCGATACCCAGTTCGTCGTCGGACTCGACGGCGGGCGCACGCTTTGCCGCAGTCGCAGTGGCCCTACCTCGACTTTCGAGCTCGCCGGCGAGACCGAGCCATCAGATATCCGGGAAGGACTATGGTCCGCTGCTTTGAATTATGTACGCATTCCACAGGCGTGGGTCATGACATTCGGCCCTAGTCACCCGCGGGTCGATCGGTGCATCGTGTCAGTGGAGGTGGACGAGCGTGAACCAGAATCGAGTTGAGCACGTTGAATCGGCTGAGGATCGATCTCGTCGACTCGGGCATAAGAGACTTGCAGAACTAACTAGCTCGGAAGCAGCGGCGTTGTTGAGAACACATCGACTGGGACGGCTTGTCTTTGCCTACGAGAGCCGGCCGGTTGTTATGCCCGTCAACTATGTGTTCGAAGATCCGACCGTGGTGATTCGAACTGATCTCGGCGCCAAGCTCAGCGCCGCGCCGTTGCACTCAGTGGCGTTCGAGATTGATGATGCGGATCCATCAGGAGCCTGGGGCTGGAGTGTGCTCGCCCAGGGTCCCGCTTTTGACATCACTGAAGCAACAGACGAGCGGAGCGAACACCTGCGATCGCTGCCGGTCGCTCCTTGGCCTGTCGGCGTTCATGACCATTGGGTCACGATGCATGCAGTGCGATTGTCCGGGCGTCGATTCGGCCCGATTCCTGAACTTGATCAACTCGCCGTCGATTCGAGCTCGACAGACGACGATCAACGATGAGGGAGCCCAAAGCTGGCTCGACGAGCTTCAACGAGGATGGAGGTCGTCGCCTCCCCGCGGCGTGAGTCGTCGCAGATCCGAGGGACAACAGGACGGGAATGCGGCGAGCTCGGCGAACGTGGATGCCGAGATGTGTGCGCTGTCGTTCGTGAAGTGCCCGAAGTCCACGACGGCTTGAACCCGAGCGGCCCCGAGGGACTTAAGAGGTCGGGATCGATCGTCGCTCACGACTCCGAGCCGGCCGAAGCGGGACACCGAACCGCAGACATGGCTCCTCGTTTAGTGAGGTCGCGCCGTCTGCGCCAGAATCGTGTCCATCATCTCCATGATCGAGATCGTCTCGTTCAACGGCATTAGCGGACTCTCGAGCTCGCCGGCGGCAAGCCGCCGGCCAACCTCGTCGGCCTCGAAGTACATGCCCCGGCCCTCGTGTGGTGGCTCGACACGAATCGCGTCGCCGTTTCTCGGTATGAGCGTCACGGCCGTCGGACTGTAGAAAACGCTGTCAATCTCGATCCTCGCGTCGGTTCCGACGATCGCTGCCCTCCTTGGACTCTCGGCCCGCAAGGTACAGGTCAACACCGCCTGTGCTCTCGTAACCGAACAGCATCGAGGTCTGGGCATCCACTCCGGTGAACGCCGGATCGCTCATAGCCAGTATCCGATTTGGCGTGCCGAGAACCATCGACGCGAGCGACACCGGATAGACGCCGAGGTCGAGGAGCGCGCCGCCACCAAGCGCAGGTGCGAACAAGCGGAACGCGGGATCCTCGGGGAACCACTTGCCATGGTCCGCCGCCACGGTGATGACCTCGCCAAGCAGACCTTTCGCGAGCCAATCCCGGATCACGACCATCTGCGGCAGGAAGCGAGTCCACATCGCCTCCATCGCAAACGCCCGTTCTCCCTCGCGACCCGCACGACGCCGCGCGCCTCTTGGGCGTTCATGGTGAACGGCTTTTCGACGAGCACGTGTTTACCGGCTCGCAGAGCAAGAATCGCATTGCCGTGGTGCAGCGGGTGCGGCGATGCCACGTAGATCACATCGACGTCTGGGTCAGTGACAAGCGATTCATAGCTCGCGTGGCGATTTGCAATGTCGAACTCGTCTGCGAAACGGTCCGCCGACTCCCGGTTGCGCGATCCAACCGCTACCGCAACGCCGGAATCACTGAACCGGAGATCGGAAACGAACCAGCGGGCGATCAGGCCCGTTGCAAGGATTCCCCACCGCACTGGATTGTCAGACACGTGGTACCTCTCCTCGTCCATTGGGATCCGAAGAACCCATCTTCAGTTCGGACCGTCTCTTCTGTCACTTAGACCTTACGCAGAGATCAATCGAGGATTCGGTTTCGGGACGCAGCGGTTGGGAGCCATTGAGTGGCTCCGGAAGGAGTGTCGAGAAGACCGTCAATACCGAACTAGAACCAACGCGTGAGAAGGAGGAGATCGTGACCGCAATGAAGATCACTTCGGTAGAGATCGTTCCGCTACTCGTTCCATTCGCCGACTCGCCTGCCCGGCAATTCGCGTCTTCGCCCACGCAGCGAGACAATCCCGGAATACTCGTGACGGCGGTATACGTGCACACCGATAGCGGGCCAACGGGATTCGGCTACACGTCACAGATTGGCTCCAAAGCTGCACCGGCAATCGCGGCCTACATAAGGGAGGAGTTGGCACCGACGATCGTCGGAGCCAACGCACTTGCACCTGAGGCGCTCTGGCAGAGAATGTGGGGACCCAACAAATCTCGCATGCGCGGCGGTCTCGGGGTCCAGGCGTTGTCCGCGCTCGACATTGCCTGCTGGGACATCGTCGCGAAGGTGGCTGGTCTTCCCCTTTGGTCCATTCTCGGCGGATTCCAACGTGACGTGCCTGTCTACGGCAGCGGTGGCACCCCGAACTACCTTGATGCCGAACTACTCAAAGAGTGCACGTACTTCGCGAATGCGGGCATCACTTCTTACAAGTTCAAGATCGGCGACAGCTCCGTCTACGAGGGTCACTCGAGCGACGCGGATCGTATAGCGATGCTCCGAAAGGAGTTCGGCGGGGACTTCACCTTGTACGCCGATGCGAATCAGCGTTACACCGTCAGCCAGGCGATCGAGGCTTCGAAGATGCTGGCCGACTTCGACATAGCCTGGTTCGAAGAGCCCGTGCTATGCGACTTGCTAAGCGATCTCGCGACGGTCGCAGCTGCCAGCCCGGTCCCCGTCGCTGCTGGTGAGAACAACTACATGCGCTGGGAGTTCCGCGAGATGTGCACGAAGCGGGCGGCGTCGTTCCTGCAGCCGGACCCCGTGCTATGCGGCGAGATCACCGAGTTTCGAAAGATCGCACATCTCGCAGACGCCTTTGGCCTCTCGCTTTGTACGCATCTCTGCCACGAGCTTGGCGCCAGCCTCGTCGGAGCATTTCCTAGCGGCCACTCGTGTGAGTACTACATGCAATTTCCGACAGAGATGTGGACGAACGACTTCATTCCGCTCAACGGTCGCGTCACGGCACCCGATGTCCCGGGCCATGGACTCGAGCTCAGCGACGCTGCGCGGTCACGCTACGGACTTCATCCGTAGCAGGCGAATTCAGCCCGCATTCGCCGTTGATACTGGCACCGCCCGTGATCGACCGGGCGATCCCTGCTCGTAGTTGATAGCGACATGACAGACACCGATACCGACGCTGCGCCACCCGTCGTCGACCGAGAGACGTGGCTTCGAGCACGCAACGAGTTGCTGGTCCGGGAGAAGGCCCACACCCGTGAGGGTGACGCAATCGCCGCTGCTCGCCGCAGGCTTCCGATGACCGAGGTCACGGACGTGACGCTCGTGGGTGAGCGCGGGCCGACCTCGTTGCTCGATCTCTTCGAGGGACGCAACGAGCTGGTCGTCTACAAGCACATGTTCCACATCGGCGAGCCATTTTGAGGGCCAGTGCGAGGGCTGCACACTTAGCCAGTGGAACTTCCAGGAGGCCAGCTACCTTCACGAGGAGGGCGTCTCCTACGCCGTTATCTGCGAAGGCCCGTGGGAGGAGGTCGAGCCCTTTCGGGAGTTCATGGGCTACACCCTGCCGTGGTTTTCCGCCCACGGCGTCGACGACCCAACGTTCCTCGGGACTGGCTACGGCGCCATCCAGTGCCTCCTCTGCAGGGGCGATCGAGTCTTCCTCACCTACGAGACGACTGGTCGCGGTGTTGAAGCGATCATGGGCTCGCTCCACCTGCTCGACATGACCGCCAAGGGAAGTCGTTACGCCATTCGTGCAGGTCGGTACGGTCGCCGGGAGTTCTGGGAGGACTCCCCTGCCGGGTGGCCGCAGTGCGCGCCATACTCCTTCTGGCGCCGCGATGGTCGGCCGACGGGGCAATGGAGTAGGCCGGGCGTCACGCCTGTCGGCAGCCAGACCGATCACGAAGGCCGCTGACTGATCGATCCTGCAGGCACCACACGATGAGCAGGAATTTGAAAACCGCGCGCACAACCTGCCGCTGTCAGCGGCTGATTTGAGAGTCCGATGTTGCCAAATGACGGTGTGTCACGGTTGATGCTCCACGCGACATCTGCGGCGGTAAACGGATCGCCGTTTGAGAAGACGAGGCCTCTGCGACTGACACCCAGGACACCGCCGACGCTAGCTAGTGATCACCGAGGACGACATCGACAGCGCGAATGTGCGGTCTCGAGAGCGGCCCCACATTCGCATCTCGTGCCAAGGGCCAAGTAGTTCAGCAAGGCTCGCCTCGTCGGGCTCGATCGAACACCCGACGGCGCCAAGCACAAACCGATGGCGGCGTTGACCGATCTGCGCCGCGAGTAGCGTCAGCGACATCACGACGAACCACGTAGGAGGTGGAGCGATGAGCACACCGGTCGGTTTCATTGGGCTCGGTTCGATGGGGGCGTGGATGGCTCGTCGCCTACTTGCCCAAGAGGGGAGCCTCGCGGTCTACGACGTGCGCGCCGATGCGACCGAGGTGCTCGCGGCAGAGGGCGCCACCGCGTGCGCCACGCCGGCTGAGGTCGCGGATCTTGCCGAGGTTGTGCTCGTCAGCCTCCCTTCGCCAGACATTCTGCGGGAGGTTGTCAACGGTCCGCAGGGTCTCCTGAAGGGCAACAAGATGCGGGCGTTCGTCGACTTCTCAACCACCGGACCCGTCGTCGCGCGCGAGGTGGGCGCTCTGCTCTCCGCCGCCGGCGTCGGATTCGTCGACGCGCCCGTGAGCGGCGGTCCGGCTGGCGCCCAGGCGGGCACGCTGACACTGATGGTGGCCACGCCGGACGCCCTGCTTGAGGAGATGCGGCCCTTCCTCGGCGCGATCGGTACCACGATCACCCAGGTAGGGACCGAGCCGGGCCAGGGTCAGTTGGCCAAGGTCATCAACAACCTGCTCGGCGCCGCGTCGCTCGCCGTCGTCGGTGAGGCGCTCGCGCTCGGCGTAAAGGGCGGCCTCGACGTCGGTACCTTGCTCGACGTGATCAACGCGAGCAGCGGGCGAAGCGGCGTCACCGAGGGCCTCTATCCGAACCAGATCGTGAACCGGGCGTTCAACCTCGGGTTTCGCCTTCGGCTCGAGGCCAAGGATGTCGCGCTCTGCCTCGAGGAGGCGAACCGCCAGAAGGTCCCGATGCTCGTCGGCAGCGCAGTCCAGCAGTTCTGGAGCATCGCCAACACGCTCGCCTCCGACGAGGACGACTTCACCGCCGCGGCGAAGCTGATCGAGTCGTGGGCGGGAGTCACCCTCGAGAAGAAGGACTGAGCTGTAACCGGACGAAGAGCGGTCCGTCTCCGACTCACGGACCCGGCCTCACGCTTCACAGCTCAGTCGCCCGGTAGGAAGACCGAGGTTGTGCCTCGAATCGTAGGATTCGGCCGTGGAATTTAGCCGTGAGCTTCGCGACGACGTTGCCAGCGGCAAGATCACGGTGTCGTTTCGGTTGTGGCGTCGATCCCAGGTAAAGGTGGGTGGGCGTTACGTCGTCGGATCTGGCGAAATCGAAGTTGACGATATCGACCTGATTCCCTTCAGCAGCATCACGACCGCAGACATTCGCAACTCCGGAGAGTCTGACCGAGAGGCGCTGCGGCGGCGTGCAGCCCATTCGGGACCGATAACTGACGAGACCCTCGTCTATCGAATCGAGTTTCACGCGGTCTGATCGCAGCCGTCGCTGTCCGGACCCAGCTGGCAAGTTCCCCGAGGCATCATGTGCGGCTTCGGCGCCCCGGATTGCTCAGTTAGCAGTTACGAGTTCGAGCATGTGGTCATCGAGCGAGTGTGAGCGACGCTCGAGACGCCTCCGCAGTAGGTCACCTGCGCTCTGGTACTCCCCCGAAGCAACAAGTGCTCGCAACATGGTGTCCTCGACGACTTCGCGCTGCGCGTGACTTCCGCCCAGTCTCGGAAGATCCTCGGTAAGAGGACGCAACAGCGTCACGGCATCTGAAGGACGATCCTCAACCATCGCGAGCAGCGCTCGGGCGACTGGTGCGACGAGGTCCGCAAACGCCGGGCGGTCGTCGGCCTCGAGCCTCGACGACATCGATGCCAGTTCGACGGCATCACCGGCAGCCGCCAGTGCGAGACATGCGTTGAACGCGGCGAACGGCATCGGAATGCTCGCGGTTACCGGTGCCGCAGCTGTCGCGGCGGCAATGCCGTCCTCGTGAACCTCCGCACCCCAAAGCCGGCACCGCCAAAGCAGACTTCCTGCATCGACCACGGCAGCGGGGCCGATGTGCTCGCGATAGCACCGCAAGGCAACATCAATCTCGCCCAGCGCCAACGCATGCAACGCGTTGTGCCAGGGAAGGTGGGTCCGGAAAAACAGTGGTGACCGTCCCAGACTCCAGCCCTCGAGCCAGGCCATCCCAGCTGCGTGCTCACCGGTTTCGTAGTTGACGTGGGCAAGAGCGTGCGCAGCAGGTGCGCAGCCAGGCTGTGCGGCAAGGCTCTGTTCGGCGAGGTCTCGAGCGTCATCGTATTGATGATGCTCCTGGCGAACCATCGCCAAGAGCGGGTCAAAACGCCAGTTCCCCTTGAAACGAGCGGCGTCAGCTTCTAGAGATGCGTCCGCCCTAGCCCTATCGCCGCGGACGCCACTTGTTAGGAGCGAGCCGTGCCGGAGATAGAGCGCGAGTAAGTCATTGGGGAACTCGGCGCAGTGTGCGACGAACCTCTCCGACGCAGCCCGAGGGCCGGCACCGACGAAGAGTTCCACAGCCGAGATGAGCGAGTCATCAACAGCAGTAGGAGTAAGGCCCCTCGCCGCAGCCAACTCGACCTCCGGATCTGGGTCGAGGCCGAATACCCGAGCAGCGACCGTACGAAGGATGTGCAACCGCGCTGACGGGGCGATGGACAACGCCCGATCGGATTTCTCGAGGAAGTCCTCGTCGTAACAGAAGAAGGCGTCCTCGACCTCGCTCGCATCCATCTTGGAGGCCTCCTTTGCATCAAGCGGACTAACTCGACAGTCTGCCCCCTCCGCCGCAGGACCAAATTCGAAACCACCGGAAGCGCCCCGCCGCTTAAGGCGCGAGTCCCGAATCGGTGGTGCGTAGGTCGAACACGACCGAAGACCCATCGGCGTCCGCCAACCTGTGAGATGCCACTCAGATTGTCACTCAAGAGTCGGAGAGAGCTCTTCCGACTTGGTTGATGCCTGCTCGCGTCGATCGGGGCCGAGGGTATGCGGCTTCATAGTCGCCGCGGCGTCGCTGTCGTGGATGAGGTATTGCGCAGAAATCGCTGCTAGGACGCAGAAGCCGACGGCGACCGCGAACGTCACGTGAAATGCAGCGAGGCGGCTCGAATGCACGCTCGAGATGACGACAGTGAAGACCGACACTCCGATAGCGGTCGCGCTCTGCCGGGCGGCGTTGAAGATCGCAGCGGCTGATCCGGTGTCTTCGGACGAAATCGTCGAGAACATCGACGTCTGGAGCGCGATCTGGGTGCCGCTGTTGCAGGCCCCGGCAAGAAAGAGAAGCAGCCGAACGATCCAGAGGTTGATGCCCGCGCCCACGAACAGGAATGAACAGAGCATCGCCGCGAAGCTGAGTTGACTCACAACGGTCATTCGCCGTGGTCCGATACGTGGATAGAGCCGCCCGATCGTCTGGGAGGAGCACATCACCCCGCACGCGGTAAAGAACGTCGTCAGACCAGAGTTGAGCGCGCTCTGCCCTTCGGCCTCTTGGAGAAACAGCGGGGCGAGGAAGAGCAGTCCGCCGAACGCGATCGTGTTGAAGGTGTTCGCCACATTCGTCGCGCGAAAGAGCCGGTCCGACATGAGTTGCACGTTGAGCAGCGGATGCGCCTGACGTTGCTCGACTCGTATGAAGGCCGCTAGCGCCGCCATCCCGATCAGGCCGGTCGCTATCACGGTCACGCTTCCCCAGCCGCGGAGCGCTCCCTCGCTGATGGCATAGAGGAGGGCGCTCAGCCCACCTCCAGAGAGCACGAAACCGGGAACGTCGAATCGACCGCGTGATGGCTCTCGGTGCTCGACGAGATAAACGAGGCTGAGAACGAACGCCGCTGTGCCGATCGGCACGTTGAGGTAGAAGGCCCAACGCCACGACGCCTTCGTCACGAGCAGGCCACCGATCGGCTGAGCCAGGATCGGGCCGAGAAGCACCGGAACGACGAGCACCCGTGTCATCCGCGCTCGCTCAGACGGGGGGTAGGCGCGATAGAGCATCGCGGTCGCGACGGGGGTCAACATGCCGCCGCCCGCTCCTTGCACAATGCGCGCGATGACCAGCTCAACGAGGCTGTGCGCTTCACCGCAGGCCGCTGACGCGAGCGTAAAGGTGAACAGAGCCATCAGGAACATCCGCTTCGTCCCGAACCGGTCGCCGAACCAACCCGAAGCTGGAATGAAGACCGCCAGGCTGAGGACGTAGCCGATCGTCGTCCACTGAACCGACGCCAGCGGGGAGTGGAACTGTCTGCTGAGCGTCGGGATCATGACGTTCACGATGTGGTTGTCCATCGCGCTCATGAAGAGGCTCGCGACGTAGGTGATAGCGACCGCGCTCTTCGGCGAGAGGCGGCGTCCGTCAGGCATGCGCACGAGGGTAGCCCTAGGCGAGGTTGACACGGCTCGCTCGGTCCAGGTATTCCCGGGTTGCCGACGGGCTGCGTCGAGTCCCACGAAGGGAGCCGACGGTGCTCGTAACGAGGTTCGGCGGTCCCGGAAGTTGTGAGCCTCGACGTCTAAAAGCCCGATCACTTGGGTGGTAATCGAGCTAGGCCATCAGGGCCGGCTGACCACCGGCTCCTCCCAAGAGGGCGAGCGCTGCTTCGTCGCGACTCAGCGGTCATAGACCGAGGGCGGAGAGTGAAACTGGATCCTCAGCAACTCCCTCCGAGCACCTCGTCGAGTTCCTACGGTTTGCCTCCTCCGCTGACGCGAGAAGGGGAAACGGCATCCGATCTCCCTCTTCTGCCAACATATAGGTCAGCTGCTGAGCGCGATGTAGTGGAGTGGATATGTCAGTCAACTCGCTTCCGACAAGTACGCCTTCGAGCGAGGGCGTAGACGCACACGCCGTTATGGGCTTCGTCGACGCGTTAGAGGCAACTAATGGCGTCGAGCCACACAGCTTGATGATTCTCCGGCACGGTTCGCTCGTGGCGTCCGGTTGGTGGTCGCCTTATGCCGCCGAGCGCCTTCAGCTTTTGTACTCTCTGAGCAAGAGCTTCACGTCCACGGCGATCGGGTTTGCCGCCGCTGAGGGACTGCTTAGTCTCGACGATCCTGTCGTTTCCTACTTTCCCGAGCTCGATGCAGGGGTCACAAACGCGCGCACTCGTTCGATGCTCGTTCGTCACATCGCCGCGATGAGCAGTGGCCATGTTGAAGACACATGGCAGCGCGCTTCCACCTCTCGTCCCGATGACCCGGTGCACGGATTCCTGGAGCTTCCACCCGAACAAGATCCAGGGTCCGTGTTTGCCTACAACCAATCGGCGACATACACACTGGCAACAATCGTGCAGCGCGTCAGTGGCACGACCGTGACGGAATACTTACGATCCAGGCTCCTTGATCCGATAGGGGCTGGCGCGGTCGCGTGGTCGCAGTATCCAGAGGGTCAAGATATGGGCTTCACTGGCCTGCACGCGACGACTGAGACAATTGCTCGCTTCGGTGAGCTGTACCTCCGCAACGGCACCTGGTTGGGCAAGCAGGTGCTCCCCGTCGGTTGGGTGGACGAGGCAACCCGGCAACACATCGCCACCGACACGGTGACAGATCCCGCCGTCGGCGAGAAGCCAGATTGGCGACAGGGGTACGGCTTTCAATTCTGGCGTTCCCGGCACGGCTACCGGGGCGATGGTGCCTATGGGCAGTACTGCATGGTCCTTCCAGAGCTCGACGTCGTCGTTGCAATCATGGGGCAGAGCTCGGACACCCAGGCACTGCTCGATATCGTCTGGCGCGAACTGCTGCCCGCGTTTCAGGAGAGCCCGCTCTCCGACGCCACAGCTGACCAGCACCTCGAGGAACGAATGGCCGGCCTCACGCTGTCGCCCAGCAACGCCGACGCGACCGCGCCGGCCGATACTGATCGCTGGGTCGACGCCCAGTTCAGCCCCGCTGGCGGCAACTGCCCCGAACAGCCGTCGTTACAGCGCGTCGGCATCACGGCGACGCCGGATGGCTGGCAGGTGGTCCTACATGAGCACGACGCGAAACTGAGCGTCCCGCTCGGGAACAGCTGGCGCGTCGGACACTGGGACGACGAGCCAGCGCCGGTGTTTGCATCCGGTGGCTGGAACGACAGCGACACGATCCGCGCCGAGCTCATCTTCGTCGAGACGCCGCATCGCCTCATCATTCAGTGCGAGCTCACGAGTCGGTGCTTCACGGCGACCTGGATCACCGAACCACGGGGAAGTTCCACCCTCCGAGCACTGTCGGCACCAAGGGTCCGCTAGAGGCCATTTGCAGCGTCACCTGGCCCATCTCGGCCCGGGAGAGCAGGCAGCGGACGAGCACCGCCCAATCGACAGAGTCTCCTCAATCGGCGGAGTCTCCACGGCTCACTGGCATGGTCGGTGCACTCGTCAATTCCTGAGCGATCAACAATGCGCCGACGACTCCTGATGACGAACCGAGATCGGGAGTAACGAGAATCTCTGCGACCTCTTGCGCCTCCGCGAAATAAGCGGTCGTTAACAGCCCGCTCACTCGCTCGACAACGCTTTCCAACAGGCCGTCGTGGTTGAATACGCCACCGCCGAGCGCGATTCGATGAGGTCGGAAGCTACAGATCAGGTTGGTGACACCAAGCGCCAGGTAATCCGCCTCGAGCTCCCATGCTCGGAGATCCACGATGTCAGCTGGTCGCATTCGGTATCGGGTCGCGAGCGCCTGACCGGACGCCAGTCCCTCCCAGCAGCTGCCGTGGAACAGACACGATCCGACGAAGCTGTCGTCTCGTCGCTGCGGGATCCTCATATGACCCATCTCAGGGTGGCCCTTCCCATGAACGAGCTCACCTGACACGACGACCCCCGCACCGATGCCCGTTCCCACGGTCAGGTAGAGAAAGACCCTGCTTCCGACACCCGCGCCGAAGGCATGCTCGGCCAGCGCTGCACAGTTGACGTCGGTATTGACGGCAACAGGGCAACCAAGTGCTCGACCGAGCTCTTGGCGCAGCGGCGTCATGTCCCAGCCCGCTTTGGGCGTCCGCGTGATGGTGCCGCGCACGAGATCAAGCGGTCCGAACGACGCAACACCGAGCGCCGTCAGGTTTTGGCCCAGGCGACGTTCCTGGTCTTGGAACCACTCGACAGCGTGGTGCAACGTGGCCGCCGCATCACTGCCCGTGTCGAATCGAGCGGTAGCGACGATCTCATTGGCGCTGGCGCCTACCGCAAAGTTGCAGTTCGTGCCACCGAGCTCGATTCCACCGTACATGATGACGTCGACCGCTCCTCTCTGGTCAAAATTGCAGCGCCGTAGTGGCCTCGATCCGATCACCGGGACTCTCTATCGGATGGCTGGTCCGGATGTAATTGGTACGTCTGCCGTGGGCATGCTCGAGATGTCGCTCGACCTCGTGCGGCCGGGACGATACCCACCCGAGATGTGCTACCCGAGCGAGCGCAGCACGAAGTCGTAGGAGAGATGCGCCCACGGCACGGCTACCTGCCAGCCGTCTGGAGCGATACCTGGCGCCAGGTACTCCGGGGCACGGATGAGGGATGGCTTCGTGCCGAATACGACGTCGGAGTCGAGATACTTGTCGCCACTTATGAACACGTGGGTGATCAGCTCCTCGTAACCGTTTGCGTCGATTCGGAAGTGGACGTGTGCCGGCCGATAGGGATGTCTCCCCTGCGCGACGAGCAGCTCGCCAACTGGTCCGTCGTTTGGAATCGGATACGCCGAGGGCACCACCGACCACAACGAGATCCCGCCACCAGATCCCGTCGTGAACCTGGCGCGCAGGTTTCGCTCCGGACCAAGCTGCACGTCGTAGAAGCCATTCGCATCGGACTGCCATACGTCGACGATCGCATCGGAGAGGCTCTCCCCTTCCTCGTTGGTCACGATGCCGCTGAAGAAGAGTGGCATGCCGACGCTGTCGCCAGCGATATCCGCGCCGATCGGCCGCGTCGGTGCAGCCGTGTAAAAGGGACCGATAACGGTGTGCTCGGTCGATCCGTCGCCGCCAGGATGGTTGACCGCGTCCACGAGCATCGAGACACCGAGCACGTCCGAGAGAAGCATGAACTCTTGACGGTCCTCGGTGCACATCGCCCCGGTGCGGGTCAAGAAGTCGATCGCGCCCCGCCACTCCCCAACCGTCAACCCGACCTCTACGACGAGCGCATGTAGATGCCGGATAACCGCTTCGCTGATCTCACGAAGTCGTGGATCAGAACTAGAGGAGAGACTCGCAAGGACCTTCGCCGTCACCAGGTCGGTTGTTACCTCGTCAGGCATCAGCACGCACGCTCCGTCACCCGGGTGCCCGCCCACGCGTGCTCGAGCAACCTCTGCATTTCCACCGGACTACTTGCCATCTAGCCACGCGGCACCACGAGCGTAAAGTGCATGGACTTCCTCACCGGTGAGTCCGGGCATGTCTCTGCGGACGTCGTAACCGATGTTCGACTGGAGATAGGCAAGGTGTTGGTACCCGATCGGGAATTGGGAGAGCAGCTCGGGATCGAGGTGCAACTTCGCGTCCGGCGCGACTGGATCGAGACGGTCCTTTTCGTAGATCGGCTGACGTAAAACCACGCCCCATCGGTCGTCTCGACGTTCGAAGAAATCGTAGAAGCGCCCGGTGCAGGTGACGTCGCAGATCACGTCGTGCACCGGGGCTCGCTGGCGTATCTCCATCTTCGTCTGCGCAATGGCGCGGTTCCCGACGACATCGACCGAACTCCCACCGAGGAAATGGAGGATTCGCACCCCGCGGGCGAAGCCCTCCTGACTGACCCGTATGAAGTCGGTAGCGCTTCCTTGAAACCACGTTGCCATCATCACGCCGTCGTCGTGCCACACCGTCACGAATCGATCCCAGTCGCCGGCGTCACGCCATACGACCCAGTTCTCGATGACCTCTCGGATCCGCATCCGTTCGAGAACAGCGTCATCGGAGGATTCGACATAGCCCATTCGGTCTCCCCTCTCTCGGTCGTAGCCGCTTTTCCCCGCGATCCCTATCGACCGCGAATCGAATCGTAAGTCGATTCAGTCGGGCCGGACCGCTACGCGACCCACTTTCCCGGACTCGCCGAATTCGGACGCCGCCGCAGGTCGGTCTTCGGCGATGGCGAAGATGTCGCTCACCGCGAGCGCCGGAGTTCGTCGGGGCGCCCGCGTTCTTGGAAAAATCGCACCAGAACGACCGTCCCGCTTGCAATCGTCGCGGCTGCAGTCACGCCGTCCACCGTCCCGAGCCGTAGCAGACGGGATTTTCCGCCGAGGAGCGGGAGCGCGGTCACAACCGACGTTCCCACCGCTGCGGCCAGTGCGATGGCTCCTCGCTTCGTCAGGCGACCGACACCAAACGCAACGAGAAAGTCGACTACGAAATAGCGCGGGTCCGTGACGAGAAGCTGGCCGTAGCGAGTGGCGACGCCCTTGCCACCGCGCTTTCGCCCGAAGCGGCGGAAGCAGTGTCCGAGCACGGCCGAGGTTCCGGCAAGATTTGCGCCGAGGTCTCCGGCGAAGCGTTTCCCGGCCCGGGCGGCGACGATTCCCTTCGTGACGTCCGACGCGAGCACGGCGGCTCCCCAGCGGTGCCCAAGGAGCTTGTCGACGTTGGTAGCCCCCGGATTGCCGCTGCCGTCTTCGCGCAGATCCACCGTCGAACCAGAGATTCGCTGCGCGAGCTCGGCCGAGGGGAAGGAGCCGACGAGGTAGCCGGCGAGCGTGACACCTAACAAGCGCCCCCGCTGCACAGCTCCCATGACCCTTAGTATCGCGTTCGTCGCCTCCCTCGATTTCCCCCTCACCGTGCCGGGGGCCGAGGCGAGCTCCCCGCGCTAAAGCCACCTCGCGCCAAAACCTTCGCTCGCAACGCGGCGATACGCTGAGACGTGGCTCGCGAACTACCTCGACCGTTCACTATGCCGTGGGGATCGGGTGCGGTCGTCGAAGAAGTCTCATGCGTCAACGAATGGCATGAGCCGGTGATCCAGCTGCTCCGCTACGACGATGGCACCGAAGCAGTCCGCTTCTGCTCCTACAACCTCCGCGGGGGGTTCCAGCGAAGCCCGCTCATCGTCGCCACAGAAGACATCCCATCGCTACGAAACGCGCTGGCGGAATCGCCAGGTCTTCAAACACTCCTGAAGGCACTGCTCACCTAAGCGGCGCGCCAGCGATGCGGCATCGGATTATGTGAAACGGATTCCGCTAAGTGCTCTCGGCGTCGCGCGCCTCCGTCTCGGGGCGGCGTCGCCGATCTGTCGATGACCCTTGGTAGCTATCCAGCAACTAGCGACCGCCAATGATGGCCCGTGCGAATCGAATCACGACCTATGACTGTGAGGATCCACCTTGCAGCTCAGTGATGATGCTGGGCTGTGGGTCGGTGATCGCAAGCGTGACTCAACCTATGACTGGTTTCGTGCCTTTTAGCGGACTTGTCCGCTCGTGATTGCCGGCCCCGACCCGGTTGGAGCTCTGGCCTGATCAGGAGCTTGACCGTCTCCGGGGTGTCTGCCGGCGACGTGTCCCATCACAGTCCTGCCTTTCTCCGTCCGGATCGGAACCGACCACGTCCCCCTCCAGGCAAAGGAGCAACGCATGGACAGTCTGTCCGAGATCGTCGACGTCGTGATCGGCGTCGACACCCATGTCAGAACCCACAGTGCAGCGGCGGTCAATGCGCACACCGGCGGCGTGCTCGGCGAGATCACCGTCGAGGCGACGCCTGAGGGTTATGAAGAGCTTGTCGCATTCGCGGGCGAGCACTCAGGCCTTCGGGCCTGGGCAATCGAGGGCACCGGAAGCCACGGCGCAGGACTGGCCCGCCGCCTCGCGAAGGTCGAGGAACTCGTTGTCGAGCTCGACCGGCCAGAGCGGCAAAAGCGTCGCAACGGCGCGAAGTCGGATCCGCTTGACGCGATCCGCGCCGCTCGAGAGGCGCTTAGCCGGGCCAAGCTCGGCACGCCACGGACGACCGGAGAACGCCAAGCGCTCTCGGTGCTGCTGGCGGCGAGGCGTTCTGCGGTCGCTGCGGCAGTGGAGGCCCAGCAACAGCTCTTCGGTCTCGTTATCGCCGCACCAGAGCAGTTGCGATCGAAGCTTCGAGGAAAGCGCACACTGGCGATGGCACGCATCGCTGCGCGTTTTCGTGTCCAGGCTGAGTGGGATCTCGAAACCCGAACCACCGCAGGGGTGTTGCGCGATCTCGCCCGTCGTGCCCTTGAGCTTTCGGCTGAAGCCGATCGCCACGAGAAGGAGATCCTCGGCATCGTCCGAGCGTGGCGACCGGAGCTGCTTGAACGCAAGGGCGTCGGTCCAATCGTTGCTGCGACGGTGCTCTGCGCCTGGTCTCATCCTGGACGGATCCACTCCGAAGCGGCCTTTGCCAAACTTGGCGGCGTGGCGCCGATCCCTGCGAACTCAGGCGAGGTGACGACGCACTACCGCCTCAGCCATTTCGGCGACCGCCAGCTCAACTTGGCTTTCTACACGGTCGTCCTGTCCAGGCTGCGCTGGGACGAGGAGACCAGGGCCTATGTGAAACGGCGCACAGCGGAGGGCAAGACACCACGTGAGATCAAGCGATGCTTAAAGCGTTACGTCGCTCGCGAGCTCTTTCGCCTTCTCGAAAGTGTGCCGTCATCGACTTGACGATCCATAGGAGCGTCCGGTCATTCCGACTACTTCGGAGGCAGCGAGCGTGCATATGCGACACCGATCTCCGCCCAACGTTCAAGCTGTCTCCGTGTTCGGATACCTTCCAGCCCAATTCGAAGCCAACCCTCCATCGCACGACCACGCATGACAAAGGGCTGTGCCGCCGGTCGATTGGCGAGGTCGCGGGGATCGGCCGGATCGACTCGGAGCATCAGCCCGCCCTGCCCGCTCACACTCACGGCCATATTGCCGTGGATAAGAAAGGCCAGCCCACCGAACATCCGCATTTCCGAAAGGCCGTCTTCGCCGTAGAGAATCTCGCGGAGGCGGTCCGCGAGAGCTTCGTCAAAGGCCACACCGGTGAGTATCCCACCGCTGCTGGCCAACCTCGTGGTGGCGCATCGGGCCCTTGATCGGGTGATTCGGGAGCGTCGGCATGCAGTCGCGTGTGCGAGACCGCGCACTACTGGGCACACGGTGAGAGGCTCACGACGTGCCCACGATCCTGAACCCAATTTGGCTCGTGCTCTCCGGCTTTTGGCTGGCGATCGGGTAGATCACTGAACTGCCGTCACCGCCCGCAGCTCGTCTAGGGACTCTCGGATCAGTTGTGGAAGGTCGCGCTCGTGGGGATTGTCTGCCCAACGCTCAAACGCGACTCGAAAGACCGCGATGCCCGCCTCGGCAGTCAGGCTCGCCGCCGGATCTCTCACTCCACGTTCTCGCAGTGCATCCGCGAGAGCGACGGCGAGCGTGGCGAGCTTGATCAGCTCACGCTCGTGCAGCTCGACATTCGACGCAATTACCGCCTGGCGCTGTCGGGAGAACTCGCGTCGCTGCTGTAAAAGTGCGCCAGCGGCCTCGAGCGCCCCGCCGACGGCGGCTAGGGGCGCGGCATCGGCGGGCGCGGCGACAACAGCAGTGACGAGGAGCTCTTGCAACGCGCTCGCTCCCCCGAAGAGAACCTCGCGCTTGTCAGCGAAGTATCTGAAGAATGTTCTTTCCGTCAATCCTGCACGCGCCGCAATCTCTGCAACGGTGGTGCTCTCAAAGCCGCGCTCGTCGTAGAGCGCGAGCGCCGCTTGCTCGAGCCTGCCACGGCTGTCTGGTTTCCAACGCGCCACGCCCCGACTGTAGTCCGTGATGACAGAGGCTGACATTACCGCTAAGGTGATGGCAGTAACTGACATCACCCACCCCGCGACTACCTGGGATGGGCACCTACGGGAGGTCCTGCACATGCGTGTTTTTGTCACCGGAGCGTCCGGATGGATCGGCTCCGCAGTCGTGCCTGAGCTAATCGGTTCTGGCCATCACGTAAGCGGTCTTGCGCGCTCTGGCGCCTCGGCGGACGCTCTCATCGCTGCAGGCGTTGAGGTGCATCGCGGCACGCTCGACGACCTCGACACTCTGAAACGTGCCGCCGAGGCCGCAGACGGGGTCATCCACTTGGCCTTCAAGCACGACGAGGCCTTCTCTGGAGACTTCCAAGGCGCATCAGACGCGGATCGCCGCGTGGTTGAGACATTCGGAGCGGTGCTTGCGGGATCGGATCGCCCATTTCTTATCGCTTCGGGAACGCTCGGACTCGCCCCAGGCCGCGTGGCAACCGAAGCAGATGGTCGTGAGCTCGAGCCAAACGCGACCATTCCACACGGCGGGCCACAGACTCGGCTGGGCACTGCGCAACTCACGATCTCGTTTGCGTCCGAGGGCGTTCGCTCCTGTGTCGTTCGGCTGCCGCCGACGTGTCACGGCGACGGCGACAACGGCTTCATGGCGGCCTTAGTCGGCGTAGGCCGCGCCACAGGCGTCTCGGGATACATCGGTGACGGTACCAACCGGTGGCCCGCTACGCACCGCCTCGACGTCGCTCACCTCTTTAAGTTGGCGCTGGAAAAGGCGCCAGCCGGCTCGGCGTTGCACGCAGTCGCTGAAGAAGGTGTCCCACTCCGCCAGATCGCCGAGGTAATAGGACGACACCTTGACCTACCGGTTACCTCCATATCGCCCGAAGACGCGAGCGAACACTTCGGCTTTCTCGCTGGTTTCCTGGGCTTGGATAGCCCCGCTTCGAGCGAGAGAAGCCGCGAGTTGCTCAACTGGCATCCCTCACAGCCGGGGCTCCTCGACGATCTCGATCAGGGCCATTACTTCCTCGACAGGGCCGCGTAACGACACCAACTAGCGGCGCGACCATTACCCGAGGACTCGCTCGGATGAAACCACGCCAGGGAACGTTTGGGGGAGCGACGTTCTCGTCTATGTCGAGTCGAGGAGTGCAGCCCGCCGTAGGAAGCGACAGAGACGGCCGGTGATCGCCAGAGGATTTACCGCGGTCTCTCATGCTTGATGCGGCGATACCCTGAAGTGTGTTCTTTTTCGGCGTTCTGGTCGTCATCGGTGCCGAAATCGCCGCGTTTGTCGCGGTCGCGGACCAGATCGGCTTCTTCTGGGCTCTGGCAATTCTGATAGGAGTCAGCGCGCTCGGACCATTCGT
>Ga0208357_1000822_pt1 | contig 23801 bp, 22 predicted proteins | sample NGESurdeep092012_6_FD_184487 | JGI IMG/M metagenome (GOLD analysis project Ga0208357, IMG submission 184487) | Arctic peat soil microbial communities from Barrow, Alaska - NGEE Surface sample F52-2 deep-092012 (SPAdes) | ecosystem: Environmental > Terrestrial > Soil > Wetlands > Peat ...
CCCCCGCCTCTCTCCACCCCGTCCACAACCGAACTCTCGCCCTCAGCGGCCCAAAAAACCTTGTCAAGCCCCCCCAAACACCCCAAAACGCACAAAACCCGCATGAACACTGGCGATAAATCTTTCCAAAAGTTGGCATAGTACCCCCCACCCATTCGCTATACTTAAATCAGGGTGTCCTATAGATTTGATGCTCCGTAGGACCCCGACCCGCAACCTCCATCGAATCTATATTTTGCCCGTAACCCATTTGGATGGCATATGTTACGGGGCATTCCGGCGGTCTTGGCTCCTAAGCCCTTTGGAATCTGAGTTCTACCTGTAACCCGTTTCGCTGCTATATTTTACAGAATTCTGTGCCTGTATCTCCATGATTCTAAAGATCAGCCCTAAAACAGGGGGGGTGGGGGGTACCCCACCCCCAGCGGGTGTGCGGTGCGGGTGCCCCATCCATGACGCTGCCTCATCGCGACATGGGTGGGGTGAGGGTACCCAGTCCGGTCGTAATCTCCCGAACCAACAAAACCAGTAAACTGGTAGGGATGCCACCTATTTTGAACGCACAAGGCGTGTCGAAGCGCTTTGGCGCCACACCCCTCTTCGAAAACATCTCCTTTGCAGTAAACGAGGGCGACCGTATCGGCCTCATCGGGCCCAACGGCGCCGGGAAGTCCACCCTGCTCGCCGTCCTCGCCGGCGAGATCGAGCCCGACGCCGGTGAAGTCTCCGTCCGCCGCCGCGCCCGCATTGGCTACGTCAAGCAGATCTCCGAGTACGCCAAGGGAGCAACCGTCCGCAGCGTCCTCGAAGCCGCCCTCGAATCCGCCGCCGTGCCCGCCAACGAGCGCGAGCAGCGTCTCCGCGAAACGCTCGGCCGCGCCGGATTCGCCGACGACGGCGCCGACACCTCCATCCGCATGGATGCCGACGCCTCCACCCTCTCCGGCGGCTGGCGCAAGCGTCTCGCCATCGCCGAAGCCATGGTCACGCAGCCCGATGTTCTGCTTCTAGACGAGCCCACCAACCATCTCGACCTCGAGGGAATCGAGTGGCTCGAAGACACGCTCCGCACCGCCCGTTTCGCCTGCGTCGTCGTCACTCACGATCGCTATTTCCTCGAAAACGCAGCCAGCGAAGTCGTCGAACTCAGCCGCGTCTACGCCGAGGGCGTTCTCCGCGTCCGCGGAACGTATTCCAAGTTCCTCGAAGGTCGCGAGCTCTATCTCGAAGCCCAGACCAAGATGCAGGAAGGCCTCCGCAACCGCGTCAAGACCGAGATCGAGTGGCTTCGCCGAGGCCCCAAAGCTCGCGCCACCAAGGCCAAAGCACGCATCGACAACGCTCACGGCCTCATCGGCAAGCTCGCCGAAGTCGACGCCCGCACTCGCACCTCCAGCGCAGGCATCGAGTTCTCCGCCACCGATCGCCAGACCAAACGCCTCATCGAGCTGGAAGACGTCAGCATCTCGCTCGGTGGTCGCGAGATCGTTGGCCACGTCAGCTTCGGCGTCACCAACGGCATGAAGCTCGGCCTCGTTGGCCCGAATGGAAGCGGCAAAACCACCATCCTTCGCGCCATGTCCGGAGAGCTCGCAGTCACCAAAGGAACCGTCAAGCGCGCCAACGGATTACGCATCGTCTACTTCTCCCAGATGCGCGAGATCGACCCGACGCTCACCCTGCGCCGAGCTCTAGCACCCGATTCCGACTCGGTCATCTACCAGGACCGCATCGTTCACGTAGCCAGCTACGCCAACAAGTTCCTCTTCACCGGAGACCAACTCAACCAGCCCGTCGAGCGTCTCAGCGGCGGCGAGCGAGCCCGTGTCCTCATCGCCCGCCTCATGCTCCAGCCAGCAGATGTCCTCATGCTCGACGAGCCAACCAACGACCTTGACATTCCCACCCTCGAGATCCTCGAAGAGTCCTTGCTGGAATTCACTGGAGCTCTTGTGCTGGTAACGCACGATCGCTACATGCTCGACCGCGTCTCCAACATCGTCCTCGGCCTCGACGGCCACGCGCACGCCCGAACCTTCGCCGACTACTCCCAATGGGAAGACTGGAAGGGAAGCGAATCAGGCTACGCAACCAACCAGCAGGCAGCGGCCAACAGCAGCCAGAAGGCCTCAGCCAGCTCGAACACCGGCAAGAAGAAGCTCTCCTACCTCGAGCAGCGCGAGTTCGACGGCATCGAAGCCCTGGTCGACAAGGCCGATGCCCGCATGGCCGCCGCCCACGACCTCCTCGAACACCCCAAGGTCGTCACCGACGCAGCAGCTCTCACCGCAGCATTGGCCGAGATGGAAGCAGCCCAGGCCGAACACGACGCCGTCTACGCCCGCTGGGCAGAGCTCACCGAGAAGGCCGGATAACGCTTCAGTCCTTGCGAAGAACCTCTCCATTCTTCATCACGAAGACAGGCTTCGTCGTCCCGCTGATGTCCTCCAGCGGGTTTCCCGGAACCGCAATCACATCCGCGAAGAAGCCTGGCTTCAGCTGCCCGATCGCGCCCGCCCAGTCCAGCAGCTTCGCACCGTTGATCAGGTCAGCCCGCAACACATCGGCTGGTGACATCCCGAACTTCACCATCAACTCCAGCTCCCTCGCCTGCGTCCCATGCGGGAATGGCCCGACATCGGATCCCACAGCGAACGGAACTCCAGCAGCCATCTGCTTCCTGAACTCCGCCGCATGGAACGCCAGCTGCTCGCGATCCTCAGCTCCATTCCCATGCCGCGGATGCTCGCCGAAGTACTCCACAATGGCGAACGTCGGAACCGCGTAGATCTGCTTGTCGCGCATCAGCTTCATCGTAGCCGGCGAGAGCGAATACGCATGGTCGATGCTCGCAACACCAGCCTCCGCTGCATACGATGCTCCAGGTTCGCCCGTGCAATGCACACCCACCCGCGAACCCGTGCGATGCGCCTCCGCAACCGCCGCTGCAAGCTGCGCTTCCGTGTACTGATAAGGTGTTGTGAACGTATCGCCGCTGAGGTGATCTCGTCCTGTCTCATAGATCTTGGTAAAGTCCGCTCCGTCCTTGCGCTGCTCGCGCATCACCGCAACGATCTCATCCGCCGTATTCGCATAGTCGGCGTTCGAGAGCACGTGTTGCGCAGGGTTGTACCCGATCGCATCCTCATGACCACCCACAATGTCGATGGCATTGCACGACACCCGCATGCGAGGCCCGGGAATACTCCCATCGTTGATGGCATTCCGCACCGCCGCGTCCGCGCATCCAGCACCTTCGCTCCCCATGTCCCGCTCGGCGGTGAATCCCGCCATCACGTCGGCCTTTGCCGCCGCAGCCGCGCTGAGCGTTCGCTGCGGCACAGACTCCTCAACCGTCTGCAGATCCTCAGCGCCCGGATGCAGGAAGAGATGCACATGCGCATCAATCAGCCCAGGCATCAGCGTCGTATCGCCGAGGTCAATCACCACCGCCCCAGCGGGCCGTGTGACATGCATTCCCGCCTCGCGAATCAGTGTGCCTTCAATCAGCACTTCGCCCGGTGATAGAACCTTCCCGACAGCGACATCAAGGATGCGTGCTGCATGCAGAACTGTAACGTGAGTGGGGGACTGCTGAGCAGCGGAGGCGAGCGAGCAACCCGCAAGAAGAGTGGCTAAAATTCTGTGTCTCATCGTGCAAGAAGAATACTGCAAATGCACGAGGACTTCGGACTATTTCGGGGACCACTGTTCATCCGCCGAAGGTCCATACAAGGCAGGAACAGGAATCCCATTCAGCCGCAGGTAGACGCCGAGCTGCGCCGTATGGTGAATCAAATGGTTGAAGCACATTAGCCGGAAGGTCATCGATCGCGGAACGCTGGAGATCATGTGCTCCCCAAACGAGAATGGCCAGATCTTCTCCATATGCTCGTCGCTTGCCGCGGCCAGCGCAATGCGGCATTTTGCCGCTGATTCATCCAGACGCTGCAGGCAAGGCTCCTTGGACTCAAAGACCAGCGAAGTCTGCGGACGCGTGGATTTCGCCATGTCCATGCCATCGTCCTCCATGATGTAAAGGCCGAAGAGCGGCATCGTGGCGCAGTGCATCGCGAGTTTGCCCAGCTTCATCGATTTCTCATGCGGTGCCCAATCGTTCTTGCCTTCGGGCACACGCTCGAGCGTGCGGCGAGTATTGGCGATCTCGGTGTCATAATCCTGGAGAAGAATTTCAGCAATTGTCATACAGAACCTCCTAGATTCCAGTGATGTTAAACCCGCAATCTACGTAGGTAACCTCGCCCGTAATGCCGCTGGCGAGATCGCTGGCAAGGAACAGAGCTGCATTGCCCACTTCAAGCTGGTCGATATTCCTGTGCAGCGGAGCGCGTGCTGTCACTGTGTCGAGAATGGTCGTAAAGTCGCTGATGCCGCGCGCAGCAAGCGTTTTGATTGGGCCGGCTGAGATCGCATTGACGCGAATCCCTTTCGCTCCCAGGTCGGAAGCCAGGTAGCGAACCGTCGCCTCAAGCGCTGCCTTGGCAACGCCCATGATGTTGTAATTGGGGAACACCTTTTGGCTTCCATAGTAGGTGAGGGTGATAATCGAACCACCGGCGCTCATAAGCGGCTCGGCGGCGCGCGCCAGGGCAATGAGAGAGTAGGCGCTGACATCATGTGCAACCCGGAAGTCTTCACGAGCAGTGTTCAGAACACTGTTCTTGATGTTCGGAGCGAACCCGACTGAATGAACCACAATATCGAGCTTTCCATAGACCGATTTCAGCTGTTCAAAAACCGCCTCTATGTCAGTGTCCAGCGAGACGTCACAGCGAAAGGTCTTCGCGCCTGGAAGTTCAGAAGCAAGTTCTCCCGCTTCCCGCTCCAGCCGTTCATTCTGGTAACAAATGGCGAGCGATGCTCCCGCCTCTGAAAGCTTCTGGGCAATTGCCCATGCGATGCTGCGCTTGTTGGCTAGGCCGAAAACCACGGCTACTCTGCCCTTCATATCGATCATGCTGACAACTCCTGCATTCGCTGACTCACCTAATGAACCGACGCTAAGAATAGCAGTTTGGGAGAATTCCGGCGGTGGAAGAATCTCTTAACCATGCACCAGCCAATCGAATTGCTGCTCCGAAAGTGGAACAACTGAGAGCCTAAACTGGCGGAACATGATCGAACCCTGAAATACGCCCGCCTCCCGAATCTCCGCCAGCGGCTTCTCCCGCTTCAGGCGCTTACCAACCTTTAGGCGCACGATCGGAATCTTCGGATTATTCGGGTCCGTCGTCACCGACACAATCTTCGCAGTTCCTACCGCTGCTTTGCCCACATTTGAGTGGTAAATAATGCACTGCTCTCCGGGCTTCATATTGCGCAGCGTGATGAGCGCCTGCGGATTTTTGATTCCATCCCACAAGGTCTCGCCGTCTCGCAGCAGATCGTCGTAGGAGTACTTATCGGGTTCAGACTTCAGAAGATAGGCCATCGCTTTATGCAGTTTAGCCGCCCAGGTCCAGATGATGCACGTGTCCAATCGGCTGCCGCAAAAATAAGCTCCCCAGTCTTTGAAATTTCTCTACAGAATCTGTAGCAAAGCATTCAAAAATCGCGGAGGTCTCGATTTCTCCTTCTCCCGAGGAATGATTCGACCCCAGTGCCACGCTTGCTGCCTCCGCAGTTGCCTCCGCCGAGTCAATGACGACAGCCGCCGATCCCAACTCCCGTAGAGTCTCCTCAATCACCCCGGCAATCAGCGGGTAATGCGTGCAGCCGAGCAGCACCGCCTGCGGAGCGCACTTCGCCAGTGCCTCCGAGAGATAAATCCGTAGCACCTCGCGAGTCACACGGTGGTCGGTCCAACCCTCTTCCACAAGTGGTACCAGCAGCGGACAAGCAACCTCCGTAGTCCGCAACCCAACCCCTGCGCACGCCTCGCGATACGCGTGCGACTGCACCGTCGCCGCTGTCGCCAGAACCAGAACATCGTCACTGGACTCCGGGAGGATTCGCTTAGCGGCATGCGCTCCCGGCTCAATCACGCCTAGCACCGGCACGCTCACGGCCCGCCGAATATCCTCGAGGGCGAGCGCGGTTGCCGTATTGCAGGCAATCACCAGGTATTCACACCCACGACCCTCCAGGAAATGCGCACTCTCCACTGCGTAGCGCGCAATCGTAGCCTGTGACTTCGCTCCATAGGGGAGTCGTGCCGTGTCTCCCAGGTACACATAGTTGGCCGACGGAATGCGCGAGAGCAGGGCACGCAGCACCGTCAGGCCACCGAAGCCGGAATCAAACACTCCCACCATCGGACCACGTTTTGAATCTGCAGCTAGGCTCATGGGTTCAATTGTCCGCCATTTGGATTGGAGACTGTATCGCGCACAGGATACGTTCGTAGGAGGTCCGCGTGTCCCGAGAGCGTCTCCCTCGCCTGGCCATCTACCAGGAATCGCACCTGTTCGATCTGTGGAAGATTCGCATGCAAGGTTCCCAGGATTGAAAGGAGCGTCAGCGACTCAACTTCCACGCCCGAAGGATGCTGGTTGACGAAAGTGCTTCGCAGATCGATTACAGCGAGTTCACCCCCTGGCTCCTTGGGTTTTAGAGCGTTTGGATCCTCAGAGGCTACCGGGACAGTAGCTTTGAATCCGCCACTACTGTTAGCTGCCGCCGACGTATCGACCGCATGCCCTATCACGGGTAAAGGGAGCAAAAACACCTCGGCTACCGCGGAGCCCGAAGGCAATGGATGCGATGAGCCGGGCAGCGCATATTCGGCAATGAGGTGATCGATTAGAGCGCGTGCACGTGAATTGGCCTCTTGCGGCAACGCGATCTGGCGACTGCTTGCCGTGATCGACCCGTCAGTATCATTCGCAAGATCCAGCGTCACAGCTTCCGTCATCGCCGTAGGCGCGTCCAGCGGGGTAGCATCGCCGAGAGCCTGGATGCGCTCACGCCCTCTCTGACGTTCCACTGCCAGCAGTACGCCCATCCCCACAATGCAGGCGATCAAACACCAGAAGACGATCCGTTGATGGCGCTGGATCATGGCTGCGTCTCCGGACGCGTTACCTGCTCTGCAGTCGTCGCTTCCGGTCTCACTGCAGACAAGAGTCGTACCGGTGGCTGTACCTGATTCCGCCAGAACACCAGGGCATCGGCGATAGACTGCGCGATTCGTTGCTGGTAATCAGCGTCGTTGATGCTGTCAGGATCCTCTCCGTGCGGAGCCAATTCAAAGACCAGCGCAGGGCAGGTGAGCGAGTCGACTGGACGCACCGATGCGCTGCTCGCCACCAACGCAATGCCGGCACGAGTCAGTGCTGCTGCAAGTTGTGCTTCCAGTCGCTGACTTTGCGGCACCCACGCGGCCTGCGCTGTCAGCCATGGCTCCGCCGGCGGTTCACCGGGGGCTGCGGCCAGCTCCGAGTGGTACAGGTGGACCCCGTTCCCGCTGCCCGTCGCATGGAGTAGCAGGCAGGCAGCCGGATGGGCGTGATTTGCAATCCCTGCACGATCATCCAACGTCAGAGGAGAACCCTCTGCATTCGGCTCGGTAGGCCTGTCTGCATCGCGAGTCATCACCACGGCAAAACCGCGCGCCGAAAGCAGCGACCGTAGTTTGAATGCCAGCGATAGCGTGACATCCTTCTCTACCGTCGCATCGCTGATCCGCGATCCGCTATCCAGGCCCCCGTGTGCTGGATCGAGCAAAATCACCATCCGATTGATCTGGATGGGCGCGGGTACTGAACTTACTGCCGCCGGTGGTTGCTGCGGTGCCTTATGTTGATTTCGAAACGGGGTTGGCTGATGACTCTTCCGAGGGGCGGTCTGCCCGAGCCCCGTCAGCGTCGCGAGGACGAATACACAAGGAGCCACAGCATGTCGCAAGGAATTCAAGAGAGTTCTTTGGCCTTTTGTAACCTAGATGTCGCGTCGATTGTAACGGGTGCGGTTCCTTGTAGCGAATTAGATGCCGGGCATCCTCCACATCGTTGCCAGATGCTTAGCGGCGGTAGACTTGTCCTCATGCGGGTATTTGGTATTGACTGTGGAACAGAATTCACCGGCTACGGCGTGGTCGAGGTGGATGCGACCTCCCGCAACCCGAAGCTCCGGCATCTCTGCGCTGGCGCCATCAAGTTAAACAAAAAAGACAGAACTCCCGCCCGGCTTCTCCAGGTCTACACAGAGCTTTCGGCCCTCCTCCACCTCTGGCAACCAGAGGTCGTGGCCATCGAAGAAGTCTTCTTCTCAGCCAACGCCAAGAGCGCGCTCAAGTTAGGCCAAGTTCGCGGCGTCGCCATGCTCGCGGCGGCGAACTGCCACCTTCCCGTTGCGGAGTATGCCCCGCTTACCATCAAGAGTGCTGTTGTCGGCTATGGTCTCGCCGCAAAGGAGCAAGTCCAATTCATGGTCGCTCGCCTGCTGGAACTTAGCGAAGCCCCCAAGCCAGCCGATGCAGCTGACGCTCTCGCTATCGCCATCTGCCACATCCATCACGCTCAGACCGAAGAGCAAATGCGCCGATAAGAGCCGCACTTCTCTGCGAAACTTCCGCAGTTCTTTGCGAACGTGCTGTCAAAGCTTTTGTCCTTCAGCAGGCCCCAGCGCCCGGTATAGCTCCGCCATCGCCTCCAAAGGTACCGCCTCCGACCTCGCCTGTGCGCCGATGCTCTCAGGCCACACGGCCGCGAGCTGTCCAGCCGTATACCCCGCTGCCCGCAAATTATTCGACAGAGTCTTTCGCTTCTGAGCAAAGCTAGCCCGCAGAAACCGGTTGAACCCTTCGAACTCGATTCCGAGCTCCGCAAAGCGTGGCGCAAACTCGAGTCGCAATACCGTCGAATACACATCAGGTGGCGGCGAGAATGCAGCCGGGGGCAGCGTAAACAGGCTTGTCACCTGTGCGTGCATCTGCGTCGCCGCCGAAAGCGCCCCATACTCACTCGATCCCGGCCCAGCCACGATGCGATCCGCAACCTCGCGCTGCATCATCACTACCGCACGCGAAACTACTCCCGCGCGTGCCGCAGTGAACAGCAGTAGCAAAATCTCCGAAGTAATGTAATACGGCAGGTTTCCCACCACATCCAAAGAGCCCGAATTCCCTAGCATCGCACTCAGATCCGTACTCAGAATGTCAGCATGGTGAATACTCACATGCGCATCATTGCGAAATCGAAACTGCAGCTCCCGCGCCAGCGCGGGATCAAACTCAATGCAATGCAGCAGCTTGCATTTTTTGACGAGCAACTCCGTAATTGCACCGTGCCCCGGCCCAATCTCCACAACGGTCCGTTCTGTCGTATCGCCAATCGCGTCAGCAATCCGTCGGCAGGCCGCTTCATCAACTAGAAAATTCTGCCCCAATTTGGGCTTCTTTGAGGACATCTTCAGATCGCCTTATCGTCCGGAGCCTTGCTCCGTTGAAATAGAAAGTGGACGGGGATGCCGCACAAAATCACAACCGCGCCAGCAATCGATTCGCGAGGCTGATCCATAAAGCTAAACACCAACAACACCATCGCCGCCAGAATAAACAGTGCCGGCACCACGGGGTAGCCGGTCACACGATACGGCCGATACACATCCGGCTCCCGCACGCGGAACACAAAGACCGTCGCCGCAGTGAGCGCATAGAACAGCCATTCCGAGAAGATTGCCAGAGAGAAAAGCGCCTGAAATCTTCCGATCACGAGCAGCAGCAACGAGCTCAACACCGCCTGCAACACCAGGCTGGCCCACGGAGTCTTGAACCGTGAATGAATCTCGCCCAGCACCGATGGAAACAGCCTGTCCCGCGCCGCAGCAAACGGCACCCGTGCCCCCGATAGGGAACTCCCCACAAAGGTGGCGCAAATACTTACCGCCATACCCACGGCGACCAAGCCTGCCCCCAGATTCCCTGCGACCAACTGCAGTGCATCCGTAGCCGGTCGCTCCGATGCAGCAATTGCCGCGGACGGAAGAACATACTGGATCGCCGCATTGGTCAGCATATACAGCGCGCCCACAATCGCCACGCCGCCCACCAGCGCCAGCGGCATCGACCGCTGCGGTTTCTGCACCTCGCCCGCCATCTGCGACACATCCGACCAGCCATCGTACGCCCACAGCGCCGCAATCAGCGCCACCATGAACCCCGCAAATCCGCCCCGCGCTCCGACAAACTTCGTGTCAAAATTATGCCAGTCGCCATACTTCACACTCGCAAAGCAGAACCCGGCGATAACCAGGATCATCAAGACTTTCAGCCAGGTCAGCACCGTCTGCACCTGCGCAGAATCGCGCGTGCTCACGATATTCAGCCCGGTAATCAGCCACGTCGCCGTAATCGCCATCACTTGGCTCCACATCAAATGCGCGAAGGCCACGTGGTCAAGAAACGCGAAGACCGGAAACGTTCCCAGCACGCGCATCAGTCCTGCAGCAATCGTCGCGATCGATGCGGGCTTCGCGATCATCGTCCAGGTCCACGTGTAAAGAAATGCCGTGAGGGGACCATACGCGTCATGCAGAAACGCATACTCTCCACCAACCCGTGGCCGCATCGCCGCTACCTCGGCATAGCTCATAGCCCCAAATAACGACAGCAACCCGCCCGTAATCCACACCACGTAGACCATCCGCGAGCTGCCCACTGCGGCCATCATCTCGCGCGGAACAAGAAAAATTCCCGAGCCAATGATGATGCCCACCACGATCGCCAGCGCATTCGTCGCCGTCAGTACCCGCGGCAATTCATCATGCGATCGTCCCTGTGCTGCGTCGGAGGTCATTGCAGGGAGACTATCAGAGCCTCAACCCTCACAACCAATGCAGCTCCATCCGAATCGCCGAAAACGTCCATCTACAAGCCGCTACCCGATCGAAATCTTTATCAAATCATCCTTCACATCTGGCCCCGCGGCCTCGGCAAAGAACTTGCGAATCTTCTCCGCCGTCGCCTTGTTCACCACCGCGGTCAGCGCATCCGGATTCTTCTCAGCCGTCTGCTTCAGCGCGCGTACGCTGCCAAAATGCTCCAGCAGCCGCTGCCGAGTAATCGCCCCCACCCCCGGAATCTCATCCAGCTCACTCGTCCGGTCCCGCATCTCCCTCCGCTTGCGGTGATACGTCACAGCAAAGCGGTGGCTCTCATCCCGAATTTTCTGGATTACATGGAGTACTGGAGATCGCCGGTCGAGCACTACTGGATCGTCCTCCTGTCCATGCACGTAGATAATCTCTTCGCGTTTGGCAATCGAAGCCAGTGGCTGCGTCGTCAGCCCGATCTCCTCCAGGGCATCGGCCGCCGCATGCAATTGCCCCAGCCCGCCATCGATCAACACCAGGGACGGCATCGGCTTCTTGTCCTCCTGCAGCCGCTTGTACCGCCGGTGAATGATCTCCCGCATCGACGCAAAATCATCCACGCCGCTCACCGTCTTCACCTGGAACTTCCGATAATCTGCCTTCTTCATCGAGCCTTTCTCCCACACGACCATCGACGCTACCGTCTCCGCGCCCTGGATATGCGAGATATCAAAGCACTCAATCCGCTCTGGCGGCTCTGCCAGCATCAGCGCCTCCTGCAGCGCCTCCTGCATGTGCTGAATGCTCGGTTCCAGAACACGAAATCGCTGCACAAACGACTGCTTCGCATTCTGGCAAACCAGGTCGACCAGCGATCGCTTGTCTCCGCGCTGCGGTGCCGCAATTTCGATCTTGCTCCCGCACCGCTCGCGCAACGCATCTGCCAGCAGCGCGCGATCCGGAAAGTCTACGGGCACATAAATATGCTTCGGCACATACGCCTGATCCAAATACATCTGCTTCAACAGGGCAGAGAAGAAGGTAGCCGCCGAAAACACGGGAACCTTCACGTCCTCCTCGGCCTTTAGCACTGAAACCAGATCCGACTGCTCCCGATCGGCATGAATCTCCGGTGCCGGCTCTACCGGGCTAGGCTCCAACCCCGCTTCCACCTCGACCTCAGCCTCATCCGCATGCGCCAGGTCCATTGCCGCAAGCTCCGGCAGCTCTTCCCAGAACATCTCCCGTCGGTCAACAATTTTCCCCCCGCGCATGTGGAACAAATTCACCGCAAGCATGTCACTCTCATAGTGAAACCCGAACACATCCGCGTCCTCATCATCGGTCGACGCAATCCGCTGCTTGTCCTGCGCCTGGCTCACCGTGATCAACTGGTCGCGCAGCCGCGCCGCCAGCTCGAACTGCATATTCTCCGCCGCCGCCGCCATGCGTTCCGTAAGCCGCGCCTCCAACTCACTCGGCTTGCCCTCGAGGAACAGTTGCACATCGCGAATCGCCTGCCGATAATCCTCCGTCGAAACGAACCCCTCCACGCAGGGCCCGAGGCAGCGCTTGATGTAGTACTGTAAGCAGGCCCGAGGATGATACCGGTTCAAATCCACCTTGCAGCTCGGAATCAAAAAGCTGCGATGAATCACATCCACCAAACGATGCGCCAAATTCCCCGGAAAGTACGGCCCAAAATACGCACTCCCATCCTTGCGCAATCGCCTCGTCACGAAAACCTTCGGATGCCTGTCCCCGAGCGTCAGCTTGATATACGGATACGTTTTGTCATCACGCAGTAGAATATTGAAGCGCGGCTTCCGCTGCTTGATCAGGTTGTTCTCAAGCGCCAGCGCCTCGCGCTCGTTCGCGACGGTGATGTACTCCAGGTCAACAGCCTCGCGCATCAGCGATCCGGTCTTCGCGTTCGCCAACTGGTTCGCGGCGAGGAAGTACGAACGCACCCGCGCCCGCAGATTCTTCGCCTTCCCGACATAGATCACCTCGCCCTCTGCATTCTTGTAGAGGTAGCAACCAGCGCCCGTCGGCAGCGTCCGAATTTTCTCCGAGATTTCCATCCGCTCTTCTAAGTCTAGAGCCTCCCCGGCCCGGCCGCCTCTCTACGACCCAGCGCCACATCCGTTACTCTGAAAGCATGGATTCCACACCTCAGATCCGAGGCGACGACCGCCTGGCCCGCACCGCCGCATCGCTGCAACGCGCCGCCGCCATTATGGCCCGTCTCCGGGGCCCCGGCGGCTGCCCCTGGGACCGCGAGCAGACCTTCGACACCATCAAGCGCCACACACTCGAAGAAACCTACGAGGTCTTCGACGCCATCGAACGCCGCGCCTGGCCCGACCTCAAGGACGAACTCGGAGACCTCTTCCTGCAAGTCCTGTTCTACGCCCAAATGGCCTCCGAAGCCGGCTATTTTGACCTCAACGACGTAGCTGAAAACCTCAGTGTCAAGCTCATCCGCCGCCACCCCCACATCTTCGCTGACACGATCGCAACCGACTCCACCGCGGTCCTCCGTAACTGGGAGCAGATCAAACTCGAAGAGAAAAAGTCCAAACCGGCAACCACCTCCATCCTCGACGACATTCCACGTTCCATGCCTTCGACACTCGAGGCGACGAAGCTAGGCTCAAAAGCTGCCAAAGTAGGCTTCGATTGGCCCGAAGTCTCTGGTTTATTTGCAAAACTCGCCGAAGAAACCCACGAACTGCATGCCGAAATAGACCGTGCCGACTCCGACAAGATCGAAGCCGAATTCGGCGACATCCTCTTCACTGCGATGAACCTCGCGCGCCATCTCAAAATTGACGCGGAGTCAGCGCTGCGTCGCAGCAACGCCAAGTTCCGCGCCCGCTTCGCTGCCATGGAACACGCAAGCGGCGGTGCAACCCAACTGGCAGCGATGCCTCCAGAAGGCCTCGAGCGTCTTTGGGCCGACGCCAAGCGAGCGGAGACGAACGATTGAGCATCCCTCAGCAAGCCCCCATTCACATCAAGTCCTTCACCGAGCTTGAGCAGTTCGACGAATGCGTAGCCCTCGAAGAAGCCGTATGGGGCTACGACCCCGCCGACATGATCCCGCGCCGCGTCTTTTTGCTCGCCTCGCGCATCGGCGGCCAGGTCCTCGGAGCCTTCGACACCGACGCCCCCAACGCCCGGCCCATCGGTTTTGCGATGGCCCTTCCGGCCTATCGCAACGGGCACCCCTACCTGCACTCCCACATGGTCGGCGTCCTCCCCGAGCATCGCAATCGAGGCATCGCCCGCGCCCTCAAACTAGCCCAGCGCGACGACGCGTTAGCCCGCGGCATCGATCTCATGGAGTGGACTTTCGACCCCCTTGAAATCAAAAATGCTCATCTAAACATCGCAAAGCTGGGCGCAATCGTTCGCCGCTACCAGCACAACTTCTACGGCCCCTCCAGCTCGCCTCTTCAGGGCGGCCTCCCCACCGACCGCGTCTACGCAGAGTGGTGGCTGCGCTCCAATCGCGTCGAACATGCCGTCCGCAATGAGCCCCAGACCTTCGACACGATCGAGCAAGTAAGCGTCCCAGCGGAGATCTACGCATGGAAGGCCAACCCCGCAGACCGTGCCGCCGCCATTGACGTCCAGGCCCGCAACGCCGCCGCCCTCGAAGCCGCCTTCGCCCGCAACCTCTCCGTCCTCGGCTACCAACGCAACGACCGCGGCGACGGCCAATTCCTTCTAGGCCGCTGGGACGAGCCCCACAATTACTAGCTCTAACTTCTTCCTTCGTTACTCTCGAATCACTGCCTCTGGAGCCGCCACCCATGAAGATTCAATCCATCCACCTCCGCGAAATCCAAATGCCTCTCGCGCATCCATTCGAGACCAGCTTCGGCGTCACCACCGGCCGCCGCATTCTGCTCGTCGAGATCGAAGCCGACGGGCTCACCGCCTGGGGCGAGTGCGTCGCCGGCGAGCATCCCTACTATTCCGACGAGCAAGTCGACACCGCCTGGCACACCACCGCAACCGAGCTCGCACCCCGCCTCGTCAACGCCGATATCTCCTCCGGCCGCGATTGTCCCGCACTCTTCGAGCAGGTCCGAGGACATCGCATGGCAAAGGCCGCCCTCGAAAACGCCGTCTGGGATCTCGACGCCCAACAGCAGGGAATTGCCCTCTCTAAACTTCTCGGCGGCACCCGCGACACGCTCCCCTGCGGCGTCTCCATCGGCATCCAGCCCACGCCCGAGCAACTCATGCAGGCTATCGCCAAAGAACTCTCCTCCGGCTATCAGCGCATCAAGCTCAAGTGCAAACCCGGCTGGGACACCAACATCTTCGCCATGGTCCGCGAGCGCTGGCCCGAAATCCTCCTCAGCTGCGACGCCAACTCCGCCTACCGCCTCGACGACGCCGACCATATCGCCGAGTGGGACCAATTCAACCTCCTCATGATCGAGCAGCCGCTCTGGTACGACGACTTCTATTTTCACGCGCAGCTCCAGCATCGCATCACAACACGCATCTGTCTCGACGAGTGCATCCGCAATTGCCGCGATGCACGCGCGGCCCTCGAACTCGGCAGCGGCAAGATCATCAACATCAAGGCCGGCCGCGTTGGCGGCTTCACCGAAGCTATTGCCATTCACAACGTAGCCCAGGAGTTTGGCATCCCCGTATGGTGCGGCGGCATGCTCGAAACAGGTATTGGCCGCGCTCACAACATCGCCATCTCCTCGCTCCCCAACTTCTCCCTTCCCGGCGATGTCTCCGCCTCCAAGCGTTACTGGGCACAGGACATCATCGAGCCCGAAGTAACGGTCAGTCCCACCGGCACCATCACGGTCCCCACCGCTCCAGGAAGCGGTTTCGCCGTGCAGTCGGACCGGATCGAGCGCATCACTGTCCGCCGTCAAACGCTGCGGCGTGGCGATGGCAGGATCAGCTGAGTCTCTTGTCACAACTGCAGTCACCGCGTTGTTAGAAATTCGATCAATCTATTGCACGCACCGAATGTTTGCTTCATTTACAGGTTAGTCGTCAGATTCCCCACGTCCGCTAATGGTGTAGTCTCGGCCAGCTTGGTTTATAGTCGGGCTTGTTACTCGGGAAACGTGATGCTTACGCTCCCTCGGCCATGGAGCGGCCTTATACCTATGATTCCAAATGAAGGTGCAACTGTCATTGGGCGCGAAATCAAGTTTCGTGGTGAGATCTCAGGATCGACCGACCTACTGATTGATGGCGAAGTGGATGGAGTGATCCGCCTCATGGCTGCGCGGCTTACAGTGCGTGCCGACGGACGTGTTCGTGCCACCATCGTCGCTCAGGACGTCGTTGTGATCGGCCTCATTGAGGGAGAGATTCGCGCCACGGGGCGTGTAGAGCTTCGTGACGGAGCCGTCGTTGTGGGTGACGTCTTTGCTGCTCGTTTGTCCATTGAGGAAGGGGCTACGCTGCGTGGAAGCGTTGATCCCTCCAGAGCCGGTGAACCGTTCGCCGATTCTTCGAATGCAACCCATGGCAGCCGTAGCTGATCCTCGCGTACAGCGGAGTACCCCGTCATGTTTGGCATCTTCAAGAAAGAACACGGATCTACCCCGTACAGTGCAGGGAGACAACCTCGACACTCGCGCGGCTGGATAGAAGTTCGCTCCTACCTCCAGAAGACTGAATCTCTGCGCGTTCTCGATTTCGGATCAACCTCGCCTGTAAACATCAACTACCTCACGACACTCGGTCATAGTGTCTACATGGCAAATATTGTCGAGGATGCAACTCGCCCCGAGTGGTTAAAGCCAGCGAAACTCTTCGACCCTAAAGACGCTGAGCCCGAGTTTGACATCGATCGCTTCATAGAAGCTAACCTCGACTTCTCTGGCCGCGACTTCGATGTCATTCTGCTCTGGGATACGGCGAACTTCCTTCCACCCGCGATGGTGCCTGCACTCTTCGCCAGGCTTCGCAAAGTCCTTCGCCCCGATGGCAAGCTGTTGGCCTTCTTTCACGGACGCCTGACAGGACCGGAGACCGCTTTCTCCCGCTTTCAACTTGGCGATGGAGACGAACTGCTTGCTCTCGACAGTGGTAATTTCCCTGTGCGTCAGGTCTACCAGACGCGACAGGTAGAGAAGTTTCTCGAGGGTTATAGCAGTGTTCGGTTTTTCTTAGGTAAAGATAACGTGCGCGAAGTTATCGCGGTACGATGAATCTTTCTTGTTATCCATGTAAAAAGGTAGCTATCTTCGATAGCTACCTTTTCGTGTCTTTACCATCAATCGAATAACTTTATTTCTTCACGGTGGGTTCTTTTTTTACTGCTACTTTCTTCGCAGCTTTCGGAGTCTCATTGCGACGCTCTGCCCAGCGATGCTTCATAGCGTCGGCAATCCGCTTGCGACCCTCTGGACTCAGGTTGCGTTTACGCTTCGCAGGTTTGGCTAGAGTCGCCGTCTTTGCCGGGTTAGTGCTCCCCTTGGGACGTCCACGGCGCGGCTTCGTTCCTACGTTGCTGTCATCTAGATCAACCAGTACTGCGCGGGCTTGCTGTAGCGAGGCAATCTTTGCGTCGATCTCAGCAACAATTTTACGAATGTCCATTACATTTGATCCTTTCCCTTGGTCCCTAATCTTTCAGCTATTCTGATTTCTTAAGTAACATGCTGAATTCTATAGGTCGCATCAACCCAGCTGCAAATAAATCTTCTCTGTTTGTTACAACAGAATCCAACGGATTTATTGAGTGTGAATTTTATGGGGCTGATGAAAAGGAATTTGGATGATTCGCCGGAACAAGCTGTTCCTGCGTCAAATGACAGATCACGTTGTCGCGCTGGGCGGGACTACCGTGTTAGGCCACGATAGGAGAACAGCCTTTTTCAAGCTCTGCTATTACGTCGAGGGCGCTGTAGTGAGACTCGCCCGGCGGCAGGAACTGAGCTACGGTACTTAGATCATCTCCCGCAGTGACAATTCCTAGTTCCACGCGTTGTCCGTTGAGCACTTGTGGGAAGCCGACGTTCGCAAGCAGCGCGTTGCAGATACACTTTCGGCCAACGATGTCTTCGGCGTTTCCACCCTTCGAAACATACAACGAAAGTGGCTCGGCAGGACAACGGTAGCCAATCTCTCCTTCGGAGGTGCGGTAAGGCTCACGGAGGAAGCCGAGATTGCAGATGCGTGGTCGAGCTGCGTACAGTTCAGCCTCTGAATAGGTGCCTTCCAACTGCGCGACCTTGAAGGGGAATCCAGTGGGCGATGCCAAAGGGTCGGTGAAGACGTGCGATGTTCCAGCGATGACTTTAGCCAGCAGATCGCGTTTGTAGTCTTCTCGCAAACCGGACTCTGATGCGAATTCAAATGCTGTTCCTACCTGGACGCCAGTGGCACCCTGGGCAAGTGCTTCGCGCAGTTTCTCCGGGTGTCCATAACCTCCTGCCAGCCAGAAGGGAACTCCTAAGTCACAGAGCTTGGCGATGTCTATGTCGTCCCGTTCGCCGTAGATAGGTTCGCCGGATTCGGTGAGTTGCAGTTTGCCGCGAGGCGGAGCGTTGTGTCCGCCAGCGGTGCGCATCTCGATGATCAGACCATCTACACGCCCGTTCGCCTTCTTCACCATGGTTGTCGCAAGTGTGTTCGAAGAAACGATTGCCAGGAATTTGGGGCGAGTCAAGGGAGCAAGTTTGCGTTCAGCAAATTCGGCTGGGTTGAAGCGCATCATCGTATCGTCGCCTTCAATCGAACCATGGACATGCATGTTGTATTCGGCAGGCTGATGATTCGCGAAGAGATCGAGAACTCCTGGAAATTTCAACGGGATTCCTGCTCCCATCAGTACATACTCGACGCCACCTAGCATCGCTCCGTAGACACAGGGCAAGAGGGCGGCCTGGATCTTCTCGAGGTAGTTGATGCCTACAGGGTTGTTGTGGCCTTCGCGGGCGAGGAAAACTTCGACGAAGTTGCTTACGATGCAGAGTTCAGCGAGTTCACGCGGATTCTCCCTGGCTAGCAAGGGGACGGTGCGATAGGGGGTTCGCTCGGGCTTGCCGCCGGGGACAAAGTAGGTGTCCAGGACGCGCTTGGCCATGGCGGGAAAGGGGAATGCGTCCATGCCGCGGCGCATGTGTCCACCTTCATCGCCATCCTGTAAACGGCGCGACAGGATCTGATCGAGGGCTGTGCCAGACACTACCCCAAGTTGCCCGGCGCGCGATACGGTCTGCGCCAGCTTCCAGTTCGATACTCCTACGCCCATGCCGCCTTGGATGATCCTGCAATACTCACGCATAGTTAGATTGTTTCACTTACATAACCTGCGAACCGTATTAGTTTTGTAACTCTATCGCTAGAGGCAAACCTTTTTGTATCAAATAGTTGGCTGATTTGTGATACGCATCACAGGAGGCTTTCCCATGTTGTGATCTCACTGCGTGCCCGGAGTTAGTTCTTGCTGGTTTGGTGCGATCGTTGGCATCTCGGATTCGGCGTGCGGACTGTAGGGCGCCTCCCCGGTTGGAGGAGAAGTTCGCCGGGAGACGGCGAAGCCTTCGTCGGCGGTGCTGCGCGCACGGCGGGAGACTTCGCGGTGCTGCGCGCACGGCGGGAGGCTTCGCGTGGCCGCCATGGGGGAGGGGGGTACCCCCCTCCCCCTATTTGCTGATTTGAATGGAATCAGTGGGTTGCAGCCACAGAATTCCGTAAAATCCTGCAGCCAAACGGGTTATGGGTAAAAAGTTGATTCGATGTGGCTTAGTTGCCAATGTAGATGCAACGCCCCGTAAAGGTTCCATCTAAAGGGGTTACGGGTAAAATATTGATTCGATTGTAGTTATGGGTTAGGGGTCCCAGGGAGGATCAAGTCGATAGAACACCCTGATTTAAGTATAGCGAATGGGTAGGGGTAACTATGCCAAGTTTTGAAAAGATTTATCGCCAGTGTTGACGGGGGTTTTGTAGGTTTTGGGGGCCGTGGGGGGCTTGACAAGGTTTGGAGCGGACAGAGGGACGGCTTCGCGTGGCTGGGTTTGGCGGTGTGGGTGGCGCGGAAGTAAGAACGGGAGACAGCAGGTTCGCTCGCTTCGCTCAGAATGACAGAAAGAAATGCAAGGGCAACGGCAAATGCAAGGGCTGGGGCTGGGGCTGTGGCTGTGGCTGGGGCTGGGGAGGCTGTGCCGGGCGGGGAGTGGATGCCCTTGGGTGGCTGCGCTGGGGTGAGTCGGCTGAGCTTCGAAAGCATCTTATGGAGACGAATGGCGGATGCGCAAAGGACTGGCGAGGGGGCAACGGACGCGCGCCGGGTGGGGCGGTATGCGCATGCGTGGAAGGCGCTGCGGCACCGGAACTTCAAGCTGTTTGTGAGCGGGCAGAGCATCTCTCTGATTGGGACGTGGATGACGCGGCTGGCGACGAGCTGGCTGGTGTGGAGGCTGACGCACTCGGCGCTGCTGCTGGGGGTGGTGGGATTTGCGGGACAGATTCTGACGTTTGCTCTGGCGCCGTTTGCGGGAGTGCTGATTGAGCGGATGGACCGCAGAAAACTGCTGGTGTGGACGCAGTCGCTGGCCGGGGTGCAGTCGCTGGCGCTGGCGTGGCTGACACTGACGAAGGTGATTACGATCGAGGAGATTATCGGGCTGAGTGCGCTGCAGGGACTGATCAATGCGTTCGATATGCCGGGGAGGCAGTCGTTCCTGGTGCAGATGGTGGAGGACAGGGGAGACCTGGGGAATGCGATTGCGCTGAACTCGTCGATGGTGAATGCGGCGCGGCTGGTGGGGCCGGCGCTGGCGGGGATTGTGATTGCGGCGGTGGGCGAGGGGTGGTGCTTTGCGATCGATGGAGTGAGTTATGGGGCGGTGATTTTGTCGCTGCTGATGATGCGGGTGAAGCCGCTGGGAATTCAGCGCGCGGCGGTGTCGATGCTGGAGCAGTTGAAGGAGGGGTGGACGTATGTGAGTACGTTTCGTCCGATCCGGTCGATCCTGCTGCTGTTTGCGCTGGTGAGTTTGATGGGGTGGCCGTATGCGGTGCTGCTGCCGATCTTTGCGGCGCAGGTGCTGCATGGAGGAGCGCATACGCTGGGGTTTTTGACGGGAGCGTCGGGGGTGGGGGCGCTGGTGAGCGCGCTGTCGCTGGCCGTGAGAAAGACGGTGCTGGGACTGACGCGGATGATCCAGATGGCGGCGGCGGTGTTTGGGGTGGGGCTGATTTTATTTGGGCTGAGCCACGTGCTGTGGCTGAGCATGCTGCTGATGCTGGTGATCGGGTTTGGGATGATGCAGGGGCTGGCGGCCAGCAATACAGTGATCCAGACGCTGGTGCCGGAGGACAAACGAAGTCGCGTGATGAGCTACTACACGATGGCGTTTGTGGGGATGGCACCGTTTGGGAGCTTGCTGGCGGGAGGGTTGGCGCACCTGCTGGGTGCTCCGCATACGGTGATGATTACGGGGACGTGCTGCGTGCTGGGGGCGCTGTGGTTTACGGTGGAGCTGCCAGCGGTGCGGAAGGTGATGCGGCCGATTTATGTGGAGATGGGGATCCTGCCAGGGGTGGAAGAGCAAGCAGGGACGTGAGCTGGTTTGCGGAGGGTGATGGGCGTCGCTGTTGCTTGCGGGTAGTGTTGTCCGGGCGGGTAAAATGCGGTGTCGGACACAACTCCTGAAGTTCGTGGCGGCATCTACGTCTGGAACGCAAGGAAAACGCGAGACTCGCAGATCCCGATGCTGCATTCGTGCCATGTGGCTGATACGCGTTGATACTCCGAGGTATTTCTTAGTGAGCAGCATCATGCGAAGCGGGATGGTTCGAGGGACGATTTCATCTCTGTTTCAAGCCGTGCAGGAGGCGGTGGGCGTCAGCGTGACGCCGACGCATTTCTACTTTCCGGTGCCGAGTCTGAAGTCTCTTCAGAAGAAGGATTGGGGCGCTTGCCGTCCTTGTGTTTCGATCGACTTTCGGTTGGAGAAGCAGATCGAAAGGCTCGATGGGGAGGTCCTGCCGTTCGCTGCTGAGTGGAACTTTCCTGAGTCGTCGGTTGGCAAAGAGCACGAGTTTCATTTCAATAATGGATTCTTCGAGCGTGTGGATGCCGAGGTGGCGTACTCGTTTGTGCGGCAGAACAAGCCGAAAAGAATCATTGAAATTGGAAGCGGAAATAGCACTCTGGTGCTGGGGGCGGCGCTGGAACGGAATCGCGCGGAGGGGTTTGCGGGCGAGTTGATCAGCATCGACCCGCATCCTGTGGCGTATCTGAAGCGTGGTGTGCCGGGGCTGACGCGGTTAATCGTGAGTCAGGTGCAGGAAGTGCCGCTGGAGCTGTTCGGGACGTTGGGGGCGAATGACATTTTGTTTATCGACTCCAGCCATGTGGTGTCGATGGATAACGATGTGTTGTATGAATGTCTGCGGATTCTTCCGGTGCTGGCGCCGGGCGTTCTTGTACATTTTCATGACGTGTTTACGCCGCTGGATTACCCGAAGAAGTTTGTGATGACGAACCTGTGTTTCTGGAGCGAGCAGTATTTGCTGGAAGCGATGCTGTCGTTCAATTCGGCGTTCAAGGTGGTGTGGTCGAGCAGCGCGATGCAGCAGTTTCATCCGGAGATTTTGAGGAGGTCGTTTCCTGAATGGGAGGGAAGTTTTTCGCGGATGCCGAGCGCGATGAAGGTGTTCGCACCGACGCTGGATGGGAAGAATGTTTGGCCCTGTAGCTTCTGGATCGCGAGGGGGTAGGGGTTGCAGTTACTGCTGATGCCAGGTGGTGTCGACGCGGACGGGGATTTCGTTCTTGATGGGGACGGTGAAGAACGAGGGTGGATCGATTTTGAAGTCGGCGAGGGTGGAGGGGACCGTGCCGGTGATGTGGTGGGAGTTGCCCTTGATGACCTGATGGAAGGGGACGTGGGTGAAGTGGGCGGTGGTGCCGGCGAACACAACGTCGAGGTCGCAGTTGAAGTCGGGAGAGTTGATGTCCGACTGGAGTAGGCGAAAGCGGACGGTGACGATGGGGAAGTCGGCGCCGCGGGTGACCTGGAGCATGTGGAGATCGCGGTTGGTGTCGCCGGAGTCGAAGGATTTAACCGGGACGGCGAGGAGGAAATTGCACTGGAGAGCCTGGCAGATGCCTTTGCCTCGCGCGGCGTGGCTGACGCCATCGACTTCGTGGAGCGGGTGGGACATGTGGTAGGTGAGGGTGGACTGGTCGAGAACCCAGGTTTGATTGGCTTGCGCGAAGGCGGGGACTGCCAGGAGCAGGAGGACTAAGAGGCGTGGAATTTTCATAGAGTTGGGAACTTCATCGACTTTAGAGATGGAGGTGGATGGGCCAGGAGACGGCGATGATGGAGGCTCCGTAGGCGATGGCGGTGGTGAGGGCGACGGCGGAGTGGTACTGCTCGATGCCGCCGGGCTTGTGGCCGTTGGCGATGTCGTTGAAGGCCATGGTGCCGAGGATGGGTGTGAGGATCATGCCGGGGGCGTGAATCCAGATGAGGTATTTATGGAGCTTGATGCCGCCTCGGACGGGGCCGTCGGGGACGCGGGGGGCGCGGATGGCGTAGTACGCCGTTGCTCCGTACATCCCGATGCCGAGGGCCGCGATGCCGACATGGGCGTCGCGTGAGGCGGTGCTGGTGTAGTTGTTGCGGGAGGGCGTGGCTCCGGCTCCGCTGATGCAGGCGGCGGCGATGGGGATGACGGTCCAGAGGCCGAGCTCCTGGTGGACTTTGAGCATGTGGGTGCGGCGGTCGAGGCGGGCCTGAAGGTCGGGGTCGGGCTTGGTCTGGGCGGGCGTGAGGCCGAGATCGCTGAGGGAGGGCGTGGTGGTCGAGGGGGTCTGCTGGCGGGTGTTGAGGGGAGGCGCGGCGGTTTGCTGGGCGAGGTCGAGGTCGGCCGAGGAGGAGAAGGTGGGCGAGGGAGGTTCGTTGGCGGCGAGGACCGTGTTGGTGGGGGTGGGGGCGTTGGGGAGAGTTGCGGTTGTTTGCGCGGGGAGAAACGAGGACATGGCTAGGACGATGCAGAGGCTT
>Ga0208357_1000823_pt1 | contig 23797 bp, 15 predicted proteins | sample NGESurdeep092012_6_FD_184487 | JGI IMG/M metagenome (GOLD analysis project Ga0208357, IMG submission 184487) | Arctic peat soil microbial communities from Barrow, Alaska - NGEE Surface sample F52-2 deep-092012 (SPAdes) | ecosystem: Environmental > Terrestrial > Soil > Wetlands > Peat ...
AACTGGCTGCGCCGCCGGTACGGTTCAATCGACCAGCTCAACGAAGCGTGGGGCACGGCCGTCTGGTCGCAGCGGTATGGCTCGTTCGACGAAATCCTGCCACCCCGTCGGGCGCCCTATCTGATCAACCCGACGCAGTCACTCGACTTCCGGCGATACACATCGGACCAGCTGTTGCAGTGCTACACGGAACAACGCGATGCCATCCGGGCAGCGGGCGCCACTCAACCGATCACGACCAATTTCATGGGCTTCTTTCCCCACGTGGACTACTGGTCGTGGGCCGACGAGGTCGATGTGATTGCCGACGATCAGTATCCCGACCCGGCTTCCTCCGACGCCCCGTGCGATACAGCGCTAGTCCAGGACCTGATGCGCTCCCTCGGGCGCGGACGGCCGTGGCTGCTCATGGAGCAGGCGATAAGCGCCGTATCGTGGCGCGAGCACAACCTGCCGAAGTCGCCGGAGCAGGCGCGTCTGACCTCCCTACAGGCAGTCGCCCGCGGCGCGGATGGCGTCTGCTTCTTCCAATGGCGGCAGCCCCCGACCGGCGCGGAGCGCTTCCATTCTGCGATGCTGCCGCATGCCGGCGCTGACACCGAGGTCTTCCGTGGCGTGGAGCGGATCGGCAGCGACTTACGGCGACTTCGGGGGGTCGTGGGCGGTCGCATCGACGCGTCGGTGGCCATTCTGTTCGACTGGACGTCGTGGTGGGCGGGTGAGGAACCGGCGCGACCCACTGAGAAGCTGCGGACGCTCGAACAGCTCCAACGCTGGTATCGAGTGCTCTGGCGCCAGGGGGTGGCGGCCGACATCGTGCGGCCCGGAACTGAATTGAGCGGATACCGACTGGTGCTCGTGCCACACAGTTATGTGATCAGGCCGGATGCGGCGGACGCGCTCCGCCGTGCCGTGGCCGCAGGAACTCGTGTGCTGGTTGGCCCATTCAGCGGAGTCGCCGATGATAGAGGACACATTCTCCAAGGCCGTTCGCCCGTATTGCTGAGCGAGCTCGTGGGCGTGAGCGGGGAAGAATGGATCGGGCTGCCCGATGCGCCCACGCCTCTCCTCGTCGATCCGAGCTGGGATGCGGCGCCGATCGGCGATCAAACCGCGACCGTGTTCGGCGAGCGACTGCGCACCGATGGTGCCGATGTCCTGGCGACATACGGCGACGGCGCACTTGCCGGGCTTCCCGCTGTGTCGCGTCAACGCTTCGGCGAAGGCTGTGCGTGGTATCTGGGCGGCGTTGTCTCCGAAAATCTGCTTACCGCGGTTCTCGATGAGGCGCTGAGTGATGCGGGCGTCACGGGAGCGTTGCAGGAAGCGGGTCTTCCCGAACAGGCCTTGCCGAGCGGTCTCGAGGCGGTGAAGCGCGGAACGGCATTGTTCCTACTCAATCACGGTCCGGAGACGGCCCGGGTCACGCTCTCTACAACCATGCACGACCTCTTGACCGATGAAGATGTCGACGGTGCCGCAACGGTGGCGCCCGGCGCGGTAGTAGTGCTAATCGAAGGGTGCACGAGGTGAAATTTACCGATGGATATTGGCTGACCAGACCGGGATTGGCACCGCTGTATGCGGTCGAGGTCGACGACATCCGGGCCGATAGGGATGCGGGCACCATGACGGTTTATGCGCCAACTAGTGCGATACGGCACCGTAGTGACACCCTCAACCTGGCGATGCTGACGCTCACCTTCTCGGCGCCCATGCCGGGTGTCATCAAAGTGCGAGTGGAGCGGCATGCTGGTGCTGTGCACCGCGGGCCTGACTTCGAGACGTTCGCCGACGCATCCTTCCGCCCGACGATCGGCATCGATGAGGAGCGCGGAGTGCTCGAGTCTGGCAATCTCAGAGTCCGGGTGGATCGGAAAGGTCCGTGGCGATTTGACTTCGAGTCGGACGGCGCCGTGCTGACCAGCTCGCAGCCCCGATCCGTCGGGCACATCACCGGTGACGGAACCTGGATGCATCAGCAACTCTCGATCGCGCCAGGGGAGCGGGTGTACGGCTTGGGAGAGCGATTCGGAGCGTTCGTCAAGAATGGACAGGTAGTCGACACCTGGAACGCCGACGGCGGAACGTCGAGCGAGCAGGCCTACAAGAACATTCCGTTCTACTTGACCAGCCGAGGGTATGGTGTCTTCGTCGACGATCCCGCGAACGTGTCGTTCGAGGTGTGCTCAGAGGTCAACTCACGGGTGCAGTTCTCGGTCGCTGGCGAGTCACTTGAGTATTACGTGGTCGCAGGGCCCACGCCCAAGGACGTGCTGCGCCGATACACTGCGCTCACCGGTCGCCCCGCGCGGGTGCCGGCCTGGTCGTTCGGGCTGTGGCTGACCACGTCTTTTACGGCCAGCTACGATGAGCAGTCGGTGAACGCCTTCGTGGACGGAATGGCCGAGCGTGACATCCCGTTGAGTGTTTTCCACTACGACTGCTTCTGGATGCGCGAGTTCCAGTGGACCGATTTCGAATGGGATACCCGCTTCTTCCCCGATCCGGAGGGCCAACTCAGGCGCCTGCACGAGAAGTCGCTGCACGTCTCCGCTTGGATCAATCCCTACATCGCTCAGCGGTCCGCGCTGTTCGCGGAGGCGGTCGAGGCTGGATACCTACTCAAGCGCAGTGACGGCAGCATCTGGCAATGGGATCTGTGGCAGGCGGGCATGGGGCTCGTCGACTTCACGAACCCCGCGGCGAGCGAGTGGTATATCGGCAAACTCGAGGGTCTGATGGATCAGGGTATCGACGCGTTCAAGACCGACTTCGGTGAACGGATTCCCGTCGACGGAGTCGTCTGGTACGACGGATCCGACCCGACCCGTATGCATAATTACTACGCGAAACTCTACAACGGAGCCGTCTTTCGGGCTCTGGAACGCCGCCGCGGCATAGGCGACGCGATCGTTTTCGCCCGGTCGGCCACCGTGGGGTGCCAGCAGTTCCCGGTGCATTGGGGCGGTGACTCCGATTCGTCTTTCGCGTCCATGGCAGAGTCGCTGCGCGGCGGCCTGTCGCTGGCCATGTCAGGTTTCGGCTACTGGAGTCACGACATCGGGGGGTTCGAGGGCACGCCGGACCCCGCGCTCTTCAAGCGCTGGCTCGCGTTCGGCCTGCTGAGCTCCCACTCTCGTCTGCACGGGTCGGATTCGGTGCGCGTGCCTTGGGCTTTCGACGAAGAGTCGGTTGATATCGCCAAAGCCTTCACGAAGCTCAAGATGACGCTGATGCCCTACCTCGCGGGTGCTGCCGGTCAAGCGCATACCGAGGGAACCCCGATGATGCGTCCGATGGTGCTCGAATTCCCCGACGACCGCGGTGGTCACGACGCGGACTGCCAGTACATGCTCGGCGACGCCTTATTGGTCGCGCCCGTGTTCACCGAAGACGGCTCCGTTGAGTACTACCTGCCGGAGGGGCGGTGGACCTCGCTGCTCGACGGCTCTACGCGTGACGGCTACCGCTGGTTGGCCGAGCGACACGATTTCGATTCCCTTCCTCTGCTGGTGAGACCCGGAACGGTGCTTCCAATGGGATCCAGGGACGACCGGCCCGACTATGACTGGGCGCACGGCGTGACGCTACGATGCTTCGAACTGCCCGACGGCTACGATCGCGTGACGATCGTGCCTGGGCACGACGGGACGGCCGACACCGCATACCGCGTGCGCCGCGACGGCCCGCGCATCATTGCCAGCAGCGACGACGCCCGCGCGCCGTGGGCTTTGCAAGTGGGCGACGCGATCGCGCGCATCCAGGGCGCGGGCGACCTCGCCGTGCCGATCAACAATCAGATAGGCGACGAGCCGATCGGTGAACCGCACCGGGAAGGCGAAAACCAGTGACATCTCACGACGACGCATTCCGTCGGACCGATCTTTCCATCGCAGACCGGGCCTTGGATCTCCTCGTGCGGCTTACCCCGCAGGAGCGCATCTCCATGCTGCATCAGGCGGCTCCCGCTGTCGAACGGCTCGGCATGCGCGCTTTCCACACTGGATGCGAGGCGCTGCACGGCGTGGCATGGCTGGGCACAGGCACGGTCTTCCCTCAGGCGGTCGGGCTGGCGGCCACCTGGGACATCGATCTGCTGCGGGCGGTCGGCGCGGTTACCTCGACCGAGGTGCGGGCCAAGCATGCCCTCGACAATTCTGTGAGCCTGAACGTGTGGGCGCCTGTGGTCAACACTTTGCGCCATCCCGGCTGGGGGCGCAACGAGGAGGGGTATTCGGAAGACCCGCAGCTTACGGCGCACTTCGCGACAGCTTATTCACGGGGGCTGCGCGGCGATCACGAACGCGTCTGGCGCACCGTGCCGACGCTCAAGCACTTCCTCGCCTACAACAACGAGGCCGACCGGTCGACCACCTCGTCCAACATGTCGCTTCGCACACTGCACGAGGAGGAACTTCCTGCGTTTCGCGGACCGATCGAGTCCGGTGTCGCTGGCGCCGTGATGCTCGCCTACAACCGGGTGAACGGTGTTCCCGCGCATACGCAGCCCGAACTTGTGGGCGAGGCGCGGTCGTGGGTGCACGAATCGATCGCGTTCGTCTCCGACGCCGGTGCGCGGAGCCTTCTTGTGACGACGCAGCGCGCGTACCCCGATCATGTGTCGGCCAGCGCCGCGCTCGTTCGTTCGAGCATGGACTCGTTCACCGACAACGACGCGGATGCCGCGCCGACCATCGGGTATCTGAACGAGGCGATTGCTACCGGGCAGCTGACAATGGCCGACATCGACACGGCGGTTCTGCGTTTGCTGGAACTGCGTCTGCGCACCGGTGAGTTCGACGGCGGCGACGACCCATACGCGTCCATTGGGGCGGATGCCATCGATGCGCCCGCCTCGCGCGAGCTCGCCCGGGAAGTCGCGGCGAGTGCCGTCGTCGTACTGCGCAACGATGTCGGTGTGCTACCGCTCGCCGATCCAGGCGTGATCGGTGTCGTCGGGCCGATGGGCGACGCCGTGCTCACTGACTGGTATTCGGGCACACCGCCGTATTCGGTAGGGCTGGCGACGGCGCTCGCCGAGCGGTACCCCTCGTCGCGCGTCGAGCTGGTCACGGGCGCTGACACCGTGGCGCTTCGATCGACGTCGACGGGTCACTACGTCACGAGCACGACGAGCGGGGCGCAGGTCGAAGCCGCAGCAGCCGAGGTGACCGGGGCGGCTCACTTCGACGTGACGGACTGGGGTGACGGCATCCTCACGTTGAGGTCGCACTCCAGCGGGCGCCTGCTGACCGGAGCGAGCTGGCCGATGCACGCGGACGCCGATTCAGTGGGCGAATGGGTGGTGCAAGAGAGTTTCCGGCGCCACGTGCACGGCGACGGCACGTGGTCGCTCCTGCACCTCGGTTCCGGGCGCTGGGTGCGGGTGATGCGCGACTCCGGACTGCTGGCTGCCGAGGCGGTCATGATCGAACATGCCGAGCATTTCGTGGTACGCACGATCGTGTCAGGTCAAGCGTCGATTGCCCAGCTGGCGACATCCGCCGATGTCGTCTTCGTCGCAGTGGGGAATGACCCGCACCTCGCTGGGCGGGAGACTGAGGACCGCCCGCACCTCATGCTGCCGGAGTCGGCCGCCGAGCTGTGGAGAACGGCGCACGAGGCAAACGGGCGCTGTGTGCTGACCGTGATCTCAAGTTATCCCTATGTGCTTCCGGAAGGCGTGCGGGATGCCGCGACCATCGCGTGGTCGAGCCACGGTGGCCAGGAACTGGGCCATGGCCTCGTCGATGTGTTCAGCGGTGACCGGGAGCCGCGCGGTCGTCTTGCCCAATCCTGGCCGGCGTATCCGGAGCAGGCGGGTGATCTGTTCGACTATGACACGGCCAAGCAGCGGGCCACGTACCGACACCAGCCTGACGCGTACGCGTTTCCGATCGGACACGGGTGCACATATTCCGAGGTGTTGTACGAGTCGGTCGAGCTCGTCGACGGCACCGCGACAGCTCCAGCGGCGACGCACAGGCATGCCGCGTTCGAGCCGCGCCCGGGCGAAGCCAGCGTGCGAGCGGCGGTTTCGGTGCGGAATGTCGGCGACCGCGAGGCTGATGAGCTGGTGCAGCTGTACGCGCTGCCACCGGCGGGTCTTCCCATCGCCGCACCCCTGCGCATTTTGGTCGCGTATCAGCGACTGCGTCTTGCCCCCAGAGAACATCGCATGGTTGAACTGGAGTTCCCGCTTGAGCGACTGGCAGTGTGGGATGACTCTATTCGTCTCGCCGACGCCGTTGTCGATTGGTTGCACGCTGGTGCGCTTCGCGTACAGCCGGGGAAATACCGGGTGGCGGCCGGGCCTTCCGCGGGTGCGCTCCCCATCGAAGATACCCTCACCGTGGCCAGTCCTGCACGAGGTGGTCGGAGACGCGCATCGCATTCGCCACGATCGTCAGAGTCGGGTTGACACTGCCGTTGGTCGGGTGCAGCGACGCGTCGCAGACGACGACGCGTTTCGTTCCGTGAACGCGGCCGTAGGCATCCGTCGCGGACGTTTCGGGAGACGTGCCCATCCGTGCTGTACCGCTGGAGTGCTCACCGGCGGCCGATGCGGTGGCCGTGCCAAGCTGACGACGGATGTCGCGAGCACCCGCGGCGCTCAGCCAGGCTGCGCCCTGCGTCGCCATGCCTTCCTCGACTTCTACTGACGCCCAGTGCACGTCTTTGCGCAGTGCGGCCACGGGTTTGCCCCAACGGTCGTGAAGGCCGTCAGCGAGGGTGACACGCGACGACGCCATCGGGATCTCCTGGCCGATGCCGAAGACGCCGAACGCGTGCGAGCGGTCGCCGCGCATCCACTCCTTGTGTCCTGCACCCCACAGCGGCACGCCCGGCATCGACGGTTCCGACGCCGAGGTGAGCGGAAGCAGGCTCATCAGGTCGACGATCACACCACCGCCCCACGGGATGCTCCGGCCGTGCACGTGATCGAGAGTCGCGACCGAGTGGCCGGGGCCGATGTATTGTTTGACGGCTTCGTCCATCGTGCCGAGCATGGTGACGAAGCGGTGATCGTGCAGATGCCGCCCAAGCTCGTCGTTGCCGATCCCGCTGGCCAGCAGCAGTCGCGGCGTCTCGACGGCGCCCGCTGAAACGACCACGACGTCGGCGTTCACGTTGAGCTCGACGGGCGCGCCCGACGCGGATGCCATGATCGTCACCCCGGCAATGTTCACACCGTCGCGCACCTGGATGACTTCGGCGTCGTACAACACATCGCACAATCCCGTCGCGACAGCACGCGGGATGAATGTGTTATTCGACCCATTCTTGGCGTTGACCGGGCAGGCATGCCCGACGCACTGCGGGCACAGCACGCAGGCGGGCCTGCCGTCGTGCGGCACACTGTTGATGGCCAGTGGGATCGGGCCCCAGCCCCAGCCGAGCGACTCCGCGGCCGCGCCGAGGCGTTCGCGTGTCGGTTCGCTCGGCATCGGCGGCATCGGATAGCCGGCCGACCGAGGAGTGCGCGACGTCAGCCCGCCCTCCGTGCCGGAGACACCGAGTTCCCATTCCGCTCGTGTGTAGTACGGCTCGAGATCGTCGTATCCGATCGGCCAATCGGCCAGGCTGGCGCCGTCCGGATTGCCGTAACGGCTCTTCATCTCGAAGTCTTCCGGCAGGAACCGCCACGCCATCCCCTGCCACAGGCGGGTGCCGCCTCCGAAGACCATGGCGTTGAGTCCGTACAGAGACGCGTCGCCCGTGCCATCGATGACGCGGTCCTCTCCGCCAGGCAGATAGGCGAGCCGCGGATGCCCGAGCCCCGGGCCCGCGGACGGCCAGTAGACAGCGTTGCGCTTGCCATGGAGGTGATCGCCACGCAGCGCCGCGTTCGGCAGCGGGAGCGCGCGTTCGATCAACAAAACGGTCTTGCCGGCCTTGGTCAGGGTGTCTGCCGCGACGCCGCCGCCCGGCCCGCTCCCGATCACGATCGCGTCGTAGCCCGCGCGCACCTGCTCGGGCCGCGGGCCGTCGATCGGGTCCGGCTCCACGGGTATGACATCCTCTGGCACCGCGCGGAAACCAACCATTTCCAGCCCGATCGGATTGTGCCTGTCGGATGCCGCGTAGAAACCTTCCCAGCAGATGCGGCGCAGCGCGGTGAAATGACCCGCGGCATCCGGGTCGGCCGGGGCCGCCTCGAGGGTGGCGAGGATCGCATCCTGCTGCTGTTCGGTCAATCTGGCGAACGGGTCGGCGCCCAGCGCGAGTGCGGCCGTGTCGAGCGCCGCGTTCAGCCAGTGCAGCGAGGGCGTCGCCCAATCGAGATCTCGGTTCGCAGGTTCGACGTAGTTTGCGACGCCGCCGTCCCACCCGCCGGGCCAGCGGTCGGCCGGGATGATTCGGTCGACCGCTGCACGGATCGTTGATGTGAAGAGCTCGTTCGAACTATTTGCCGGCAAGCGAGCCGCCGATGCCACCCACGCTGAAGTACTTGTTCAGAACCGAGAACAAGATCACCGGAGGCAACATCATGATGACCGCGACCGCCATGACGAGGCCCCAGTTGGTCTGGTTCTGCTGGAAGAAGGTCTGCAGTCCGATCTGGAGGGTGTAGTTCTGGTCGGAACGCAGGAACACGACCGCGACCAGGTAGTCGTTCCATGCGAGCAGGAACGCGAAGATCGCAGTTGAGAGCACCCCGGGCAACGAGTTGCGCAGGACAATGCGCATGAAGCCGCCGAATACAGAGCAGCCGTCCATCCAGGCGGCCTCTTCGAGCGAGATCGGGATCGAGTCGAAGTACGCTGCCATCATCCACACGGCGACCGACATGGTCGAGCCCACGTAGATGATGGTGACGCCGGCCAGATTGTCGACAAGGCCGATCTGCGCGAACAGGATGAACAGCGGGATGACCGCGGTCACGATGGGCAACGACTGAACGATGAACAAGATCAGCGAGTAGCTGGAGACGAGCTTGCTGCGCCCACGTGACAGCACGTAGCCGGCCGGCGCTGCGACCGCCACGGCGATGATAACGGTCACGAGTGTGACGACAAGGCTGTTTTGGAGCCAGGTTCCGACGGAGGTTTCCGTGAAGACCTGGCCGAAGTTCTCCAGCGTCCATCCTGTGGCCTTGCTGCCCAGCGACGGCTCGAGGGAGAGGATCAGCACAGAGATGATCGGCACCAGCACAACCGCGGCAATGATCAGGATGGCGACGAAACGCCACCACTTGCCGCGCTCCTGAGCCTGAGTCAACGTGCGGCGCTTGCCTGCGATCACACCGATCTGCAGATGACCGGTGAGTGACGCTTCTTCAGTTTCGGCGCTCATTCGATGTTCACCTTTCGGATCTGACGGTAGAGCAACGTTGCGATGACCACGAGAACGATCGTCATGATGAACGCGATTGCCACACCGGGGCCGGTCTGGAAGTTCTGGAACACGGTGATGTAGGCCATCACGACGAGCGACTGTGTGGCGTTAACCGGGCCGCCGCCTGTGAGCAGGAAGATGGTCGGAAAGTCGTTGACGCAGAAAATCGTCATCAGAATCCAGCTGATGTACGTCGAGCGGGAGATCATCGGAAGCGTGATCTGCCGGAAGGTCTGCCAACCGCTGGCGCCGTCGACCTTGGACGCCTCATAGACGTTGACGTCGACGGATGCGAGGGCGGCAGCCATCATCATCATCATGAAGGGGAAGCTGATCCACACCTTGAAGACGCAGACAAGGATTTGCGCGAGCAGCGGATCCGCGAGAAACAGCACATTGCCGAGGCCGAGGGCCTGCGCGAGCATCGGCAGGGGGGACTGCGGGGTGGCGACGAGCCAGTTCCACGAGGTGGCCGAAACAACCACGGGAACGACCCATGGCAGCAGCAGGAGGACCTTGAAGAGGCCGTTCGCCGGGATCCGGGTGCGGAGCAGAAGCGCAAGGCCGAGGCCGACGGCCCAGCTGCCGAACACTCCGACCACGGTGAAGACGACCGTGAAGCCGGCGGCGTGCCAGAAGACAGGGGACTGCAGTACGGAGAAGTAGTTCGCCAGGCCGACGAAATCTCCCGCGCTCAGGAGATCACCGTTGCGCAGCGATTGCAGCCCCGCGTAGATCACCGGGTACAGGTTCAGGAGCAGCAGCAGGATCACCGACGGCAACGCAAATAGCACGAATGCTCTCGCATGCGAGGTGGTGCTCTTGCGCCTACCCGTGTCGGGCGATCGACCCGAACCGGCGTTCCCCACGCCTCTGCGCGCCTTTCTCAGCGCTCCGGCCATGGACTCGGTCGACATGTACTTCTCCTTCGAAGGTCTTCGTGATGGTGAAACGGGTGGGCCCCGCTTTCGCTGGGACCCACCCGATTCTGAGTGTTACTTCATGAGCCCTTCGATTGAACTCTGCAGCGTGGTCAGCGCGGTCTTGGCATCAGTCTTACCACCGAGGATAGCCTGGGAGAAGGTTGTCATCGGGGCGGTGCCGTCAACGGTGTTGGCAATGTTGTAGAACAGCCCGCTGCCGCCCGGTGCGGCCCAGGTCTTGAAGATGGGCTGCCACTCGTTCACGATCTTCACGTTGTTCGGATCCGACTTGAACTCACTGGTAGCCGCGATGGACTTCAGCGGAGGCAAGCCGATGCCGGTGTTCGAGGTCCACAGCTTCTTCATGTTCTGGTAGTAGTACGTGAGGAACGCCTCGGAGCTCTTCTGGTTCGGGGTGTTCTTGTACATCATGATGTTGTTCGGGAAGTACAGTCCACCTTTCTTGCCGCTCGGGCTGGTCAACGGGCTGCCGACGACCATGTCGCTGACGACATCTCCGCCGACGCTGGCCGCGAGGCCCGCACCGTCCCAGCCGAAACCGAACTTCTTCGCCTTCCACTGCGCCTGCACGTTCGCGCTGGTGTATGTGGCACCCGCCGGGTCGGAGTAGCCGGAGTTCACGAGGTCGAGGATGAACGTCATCGCCTCGATGTTCTCGGGGGTGGCGCAGTCCGGCTTCTTGTCGGCATTGAAGAGACCGCCGCCGTTGTTGATCATGAACGCCGTCAGGATGTGACTGCCAGTGAAGTTACCGGCACCAGCGCCGAGCCCGAAGCCGTAGACGCCGATCTTCTTGAGCGCTGCACACACGGTCTTGTATTCGTCCCACGTGGTCGGCGGCTGAACCCCGGCCTGCTGGAGCAGAGCCTTGTTGTACCACGAGATGCGCACGTCGAGGTTATACGGCACGGCCGCGTAGCCCTGATCGGTCTTCATCGTGTCGACGAGCCCGTCGAAGAAGTCGTCGTAGATGCCGTTCTTCTTCCAGCTGGCGAGCAGGCTGTCCGCGTACGCGATCTTGCCCTGCTGTGCGAACTGGAAGGCCTGAGTTCCACCGCCAGAACTGACGGCAGGGCCGGTGTTCGACGCAACCGCCGAGGCAAACGTCTGGGTGAAGTTCGCCCACTGGATTTCCTGGTAGCTTGCCGCTCCCAGACCAGAAGCCGGTTTGTACGCCAGCGTGATCGTCTTGTCGAGCTTATTGAAGTCCGTGTTACCCCACGGCATGTTCCAGAACTTGATGGCCTTAGCGGAACCGCTGGCGCCACCACCGCCTCCGCTGGAACAAGCAGCGAGGAGCGAGGTGGCTGCGACGCCACCTGCGAGTCCGATAAAGCCGCGGCGGGTGAATGCTGCACCCGTGGATTGAGAAGCCATAGCAGGTTCCTTCCGAGTCGCCGATGCCTCGGGCGACCACGATTCGACATTGAATGCAAGTGTCGCTCGCTATTCAGCAATATTTCGTTGCGACGGCTTCAGTATTCATCCCCAGGCCTTGGAAGTCAACACCGCTGCTCGGACCCGCGGAAACACAAGCGAGTGAGCACCAACACCGGTCCACGCGCGGCCCGTGACGGGAGTCCACTCCGGCCTGAGCTGGCACCATTGGGCTTCAGGCGGAGGAAAGAAAACCCCCGAGATCCGCGGATTCGTGAGTACGATAACGCCATGAGTGTGCAAAAGGTTTCGTCTCAGCGAGCGACACTCGCCGAGATCGCACGGGACGCATCGGTGTCGATGTCGACCGTGTCCAAGGTGCTCAACGGCCGTTCCGGAGTTTCCGAGCCCGTTCGCGACCGTATCGAGCAGTTGTTGCACTCATCCGGTTACAGCCGCCGCGGCGTGGAGAACTCGCGGGGTCGTCTCATCGAGCTGGTGTTCGAGAACATCGACAGCGAGTGGTCCCTTGAGATCATTCGCGGAGCAGACAGGGTGGCGCGCGAGAACGGCATGAGCGTTGTGCTCACCGAGAGCGGAAATCGTCATACCCAAACGGCCGACTGGATCGACGGCGTGCTCCAGCGTCAGCCGGCCGGCGTGCTCCTGCTGTTCTCTGATCTCTCCGCCGATCACAAGCGCCAAATGCGCACACGGGGTATCCCGTTCGTCGTCGTCGACCCCGCCGGCGACCCTGCGCCTGACGTGGCATCGGTCGGCACCGGGAACTGGTCGGGCGGACTCGTCGCAACACGGCATCTCGTCGAGCTCGGCCACCGCAGGATCGGCATCATCACGGGGCCGATGGACATGCTGTGTTCCCGCGCGCGGCTTTCGGGCTATCGCACCGCACTCGACGAGGCGGGCATCCCGATCGATGCGAGCCTCATCGAGAACGGCGAATTTCACTACGAAAACGGGCTCGGGGCGGGCACGCGGATGTTGTCGCGCTCTGATCGCCCGACGGCGATCTTCACGGGCAACGACCTGCAGGCATTCGGGGTATACCAGGCCGCTCGGTCGCTCGGCCTCGGCATTCCGGACGACGTGTCGGTCGTCGGCTACGACGACGTGCCATCGGCGAGCTGGGTTGGACCGCAATTGACCACGGTTCATCAGCCTCTGAAAGAGATGGCCGAGCAGGCCGTGCGCCTGGTGTTGGCGCTGCGCGACGACCCGGAACGCAGCACCGTTCGGCTGGATTTGGCGACGAATCTGATCGTGCGCGGCAGCACCGCGGTCCCACGCCACTAGCCTCGCTCCGCGCAGCCGACGCGGCCTTTGATGCACCTCTACGACAGCTCGAGCGATATGTTTCTTGATCCACGTCTAAAACTTGCGCCACTTCGAGCGTTAGGGCTAGCGTGAACTCATACGAGCGGCTGCCACAGTGCGTGCGCGCGCCGATCTGAAACATCAAGATTTCACTTCTGAAGATCCACCAGACGAAGGAGTCCGTGAAATGAGTCAGCCTTCGCTCGGCGTTGCGATGGTCGGGTACGGCTTCATGGGCGCCGCGCATTCGCAGGCGTGGCGTGTGGCGCCGCGCTTTTTCGAGTTGCCGTATTCGCCCCGGATGTCTGTGATCGTCGGGCGGGACCGGCCTCGGGTCGAGGCTGCGGCGGAGCGTTTCGGCTGGGCAGAGGCTGAGACGGACTGGCGCCGTGTCATCGAGCGTGAAGACATCGGCCTGGTGGATATTTGCAGTCCTGGTGCCTCGCATGTTGAGATCGCGATCGCCGCGCTGGATGCAGGCAAGCACGTGTTGTGCGAGAAGCCGCTTGCGAACACGGTCGCGGAAGCTGAGGCGATGACCGCGGCTGCCGAGCGCGCTGCGGCGCGCGGTGTGTTCGCGATGGTCGGGTTCAGCTACCGTCGGGTGCCGGCGATCACGTTCGCCCGTGACTTGGTCGCGGCGGGTCGCATTGGCGAGGTGCGTCAGGTGCGCGCTGCGTATCTGCAGGACTGGTTGGTGGATGCGGAAGGACCGATGACCTGGCGCCTGGACAAGGCGTTGGCCGGTTCCGGTTCGCTCGGCGACATCGGCGCGCACGCGATCGATGCGGTGCAGTTCATCACCGGTCAGCGCATCACCGGCGTGAGCGGCACGCTGCAGACGCTCGTCACCGAGCGTCCGCTGCTCGGCGAGTCCGTCGGGCTCGGCGGCACGGCTTCGAGCGAGCGTGGCAAGGTCACCGTTGATGACGTCGCCCTGTTCACCGCCCGACTGACCGGCGGTGCGCTCGGTTCGTTCGAGGCGACCCGGTTTGCCACGGGGCGCAAGAACGCATTTCGGCTCGAATTCAGTGGTTCGGACGGTGCTATCGCGTTCGACCTGGAGCGGATGAACGAGCTCGAGTTCTACGATCGCACCGAGGAGGCCGGGCTGCAGGGTTTCCGGCGGATCCTGGTGACGGAGCCGGAGCATCCGTACATGTCGGCATGGTGGCCGACGGGGCATGCGATCGGGTATGAGCACCCGTTCTCGCATCAGGTCTACGACCTGCTGGCGGACATCGCGGCCGGCAGGCAGCCGCGGCCGTCGTTCGCCGACGGCCTGCAGGTGCAGCGGGTGCTGGAGTCGATCGAGACCAGCGCCGCGGCCGCGAGCGTGTGGACAGACGTGAGCAATCAGACATCCGCAGTAGAAGAAGGAGAAGACCGATGACCCGGCCGATCACGTTGTTCACCGGCCAGTGGGCCGACCTGCCGTTCGAGAAGGTTGCAGAACTGGCCAGCGGTTGGGGCTACGACGGTCTGGAGGTCGCCTGTTGGGGCGATCACCTGGATCCGTGGCGCTGGGACGACGAGGAGTACCTCGCCGGCAAGAAAGCCGTGCTGGAAAAGAACGGCCTCGGTTTCTGGGCGATCTCGAACCATCTGAAGGGTCAAGCGGTGTGCGATGATCCGATCGATCAGCGGCATCGTGACATTCTCAGCGACCGGGTGTGGGGCGACGGCGACCCGGAGGGCGTGCGTCAGCGTGCCGCCGAGGAGTTGAAGAACACGGCGCGCCTGGCGGCGAAACTGGGTGTGAAGACGGTCACCGGGTTCACCGGGTCCTCGATCTGGAAGTATGTGGCGATGTTCCCGCCGGCTTCGCAGGCGATGGTGGATGCCGGTTACCAGGATTTCGCGGACCGGTGGAACCCGATCCTCGACGTTTTCGATGAGGTGGGCGTGCGGTTCGCGCATGAGGTGCACCCGTCGGAGATCGCCTATGACTATTGGACGACGGTGCAAACGCTCGAGGCGATCGGGCATCGTGAGGCGTTCGGCCTGAACTGGGACCCGAGCCACATGGTCTGGCAGGATATCGACCCGGTCAGTTTCCTCTGGGACTTCCGCGATCGCATCTACAACGTGCACGTGAAGGACACGAAGAAGCGGATGACCAACGGCCGCAACGGGCGGCTCTCCTCGCACCTGGCCTGGGCTGATCCGCGCCGCGGCTGGGACTTCATCTCGACCGGTCACGGTGACGTGCCGTGGGAGAACGCGTTCCGCATGCTGAACTCGATCGACTACCAGGGTCCGCTCTCCGTCGAGTGGGAAGACGCGGGCATGGATCGCCTGGTCGGCGCCCCTGAAGCCCTCGGCTTCGTCAAACGCCTCGCGTTCGATGCGCCGGACGCGGCATTCGACGCCGCATTCAGCACCAAGTGACAGAGGGCCGTAGTGACACCGCGCCGTAGTCACACGGCGCCGTAGTTACCTTCGACCGCACCGTGCGGTCGAAGGCTTACCAAACACGAGTAAAAGAAAGCAGCTATGTCTCCGGAAATTCGCCCCCGCAACGCCCTGATCGTGCGTGGCGGATGGGACGGGCATCAACCCGTCGAAACCACCGATTCGATGATTCCGTTCCTCGAACGCAATGGTTTCACGGTGCGTGTCGAAGAATCGACCGCGATTTACACCGATGCCGAATACCTTGCCACCGTCGATCTGATTCTGCAGATCGTGACGATGTCGACCATCGAGAAGGACGAGTTCGCCGGGCTGCAGCAGGCCGTGCTGAACGGCACCGGTCTTGGCGGATGGCACGGCGGCATCGCAGACTCGTACCGCAACAACGCGGACTACCTTCACATGATCGGCGGCCAGTTCGCGCATCACGCGGGCAAGGACCCGGCCGAGCGCATCGGCGAGCAGTCGGACAACTACATTCCGTACACCGTGCACATCACCGACCTCGGCAAGACGCATCCGATCACGGAGGGCATCGAGGACTTCGACCTCGTCACCGAGCAATACTGGGTGCTGAGCGACGAATACAACGACGTGCTTGCGACGACCACGCAGTCGGTGAGGCCGTGGGATGCGTGGAATCGCCCCGTCACGGCCCCCGCGGTGTGGACCAGGCAGTGGGGCAAGGGGCGGGTCTTCGTCTCGGCGCCCGGGCACCGCCTCGACGTTCTCGACAATCCGAACGTGCGCACGATCGTGGAGAGGGGCCTGCTGTGGGCAGCCCGCTGAACAGCGGCCCGCTCAGCAGCAGCCCGCACAACAGCAGTCCGCTGAACAGTAGCCCGCTCAACAGCAGCCCTCTCAACGTTGGTGTGATCGGCGTCGGCACCATCAGTGCGCAGTATTTCGCTGAGTTCCCGAAGCTGCCCGGGCTGCGTCTTGTCGCCGTCGCCGACGTGAATGAGTCACGTGCCGCCGAGGTGGCTGCCGAACAGGGGGTCGAGGCGCTGACCGTCGACGCGTTGCTGACGGATCCGCGGATCGACGCCGTCCTGAACCTGACCATTCCGGCTGCACACGTCGAGATCGGGATGCGCGCGCTTGCGGCGGGCAAGCACGTCTTCGCCGAGAAGCCTCTCGCGTTGAGCCCCGCTGAGGCGACGCCGATGCTCGAACTCGCGACCGCGCGCGGGCTGCGCGTCGGAAGCGCGCCGGACACCGTGCTGGGCACCGGCGTGCAGACTGCCCGCGCGGTGCTCGATTCCGGTGCGATCGGCCAGCCGGTCGCGGCATCGGTGCAGTGGGCATCCGCGGGTCACGAGCTGTGGCATCCGGCGCCCGCCTTCTATTACCAGCCTGGCGGCGGCCCGCTGTTCGACATGGCGCCGTATTACCTGACGAGTCTCGTTACGCTTTTCGGCCCGGTCGTGCGCGTCTCCGGTGCCGCCACGCGATCGAACCGCGAACGCACCATTGCGACGGGGCCGGCCGCCGGCACGCCGATACCTGTCGATGTCGACACCCATGTGAGCGCAATTCTCGAGCATGCCAGTGGTGTGACCTCGACGATCACGGTCAGTTTCGAGGTCTGGGCCTCGCGCGCACCGTTGTTCGAGGTGTACGGCACGGCGGGCACGATTGCCGTGCCGGATCCGAATCGATTCTCCGACCCGGTCGAGGTCTGGACGACGGACGAGCCCGAGTGGCACAGCGTTGCCGTCGCGGGCGGTTACGCCGATGCGGGTCGAGGATTTGGCCTGGCAGACATGGCTCGGGCGATCGCGACCGATCGCCCGCATCGCGCATCCGGCGAACTCGCCTTCCACGTCCTTGAAATCATGGATGCCGTGCTGCGCGCTGGCCACGAACATCGCGTGATCGAGCTGGCCAGCACCGCCCCGCGGCCTGCCGCGGTGACACTCGGAACGACGCCGGACGCGTGGTGAAGGCGCCCGCCGTCGTCGCGTGCGACCGAGAGGATGGGCGGACGGCACAGGCCAGGAGGAAGCAGGCCACGGAGAAGATCGGATGACTCTGACAGGCGGCGCGACAGGGATTCTTTTCGGCGGGGACTACAACCCGGAGCAATGGTCCGAGGAGGTCTGGCACGACGACATCCGACTGATGAGGCAGGCCGGCGTAAACACGGCAAGTGTCGGCATCTTCGCCTGGTCTTCGATCGAGCCGGAGGAAGGCCGCTATGAGTTCGGCTGGCTGGATCGCATCATCCGGTTGCTCCACGAGAACGATATCGGCGTGATCCTTGCTACTCCGACGGCCTCCCCGCCGCCGTGGTTCAGCATCGCCCACCCTGAGGGGCTGCCGGTCACGCGTGAGGGCGTGCGTCTGACGCATGGCAGCCGCGACACGTACAACCCGGCATCACCCGCTTACCGCGCCGCGGCATCCGGGGTGGCGCGTGCGCTCGCCGCGCGGTACGGCGCCCACCCGGCCATCCGCGCATGGCATCTGCACAACGAATACGGCACCGTTAGCTATGGCCCGCTTGTGGACGCCGGATTTCGAGTGTGGCTCCAGAAGCGCTACGGCGACCTGACGACGCTGAACCGGGTATGGCATACCGCTTTCTGGTCGCAGGGCTACGGAACGTGGGACGAGATTCTCTCACCGCAGCAGACGCAATACCTGCCGAATCCAACCCAGGTGCTCGACTTCAAACGGTTCACCGCCGACCTGCTGCTGGACTGCTACCGCGAGCAGATCGACATCGTGCATGCACTGAGCGACGCGCCGGTGACCACGAATTTCATGTTGCCGACCTGGCTGCACTACGATAGCTGGGCGTTCGGCGACGCCTCCGACTTCGTCTCGATCGACCATTACGTCGACGCGTCGGGCGCGGATGGTGCCGCCCATGCCGCTTTCGGCGCCGACCAGGCGCGCTCGTTCGCTCACGGGAGGCCGTGGCTGCTCATGGAGCAGGCGGCCAACACGACGCAGTCAGGTGGCCGCATTCTGGCCAAGGAACCGGGGCAGGCGCTCGCCACCAGTGTGCAACACGTGTCGCGCGGGGCCTTCGGTGTGTTGTTCTTTCAATGGCGGGCCCCGTATTCCGGTGCGGAGTTCTTCCACTCGACGATGGTGCCGCACATCGGTGAGGACAGCAGGATTTTCCGCGAGGTGACCAGGTTGGGCGAGCTGCTGAGAACTCTAGCTGAGCTGGCGATCGATCCGGTCGGAGCAGACGGTGGGCAGCGTAAAGTGAACGGTGCGCGCGTCGCGATCGCGTGGGAGGCGGATGCCTGGTGGGCGAGCGAGACCGCCGGCCTGCCCAGTGATGCGTTTTCGTTCTACCGGTCGACGCGCCGCACGCATCGCGCACTGTGGTACCTCGGCATCATCTGCGACTTCGTGCACCTGGATCACGATCTGAGCGGATACGACGTCGTGCTCGTGCCGAGTCAACTGCTGGCCACGGATGTGCAGGCCGCGTCGCTGCGCGCGTTCGTCGAGGCGGGCGGCCAGGCTGTCGTCTGGTACTTCAGCGGAACGTTCGACGGTGACCTGCATGTCATCCCTGGCGGCTACAGCGGTGCATTCGCCGACCTGCTCGGCGTGCGCATCGAAGAGTTGCTGCCGCTGGCAGAGGGGGCGACCGTCTCTCTGGATGACGGCCGCACGGCATCCGAGTGGAGCGAGCGGATCGAGCTGCGTGGCGCGCAGGCCCTGGTTCACTACGCGAGCGGACACGCCACCGGGCTCCCTGCCGTCACGCGCCACGAGGTGGGCGCTGGCAGCGCCACGTACGTGTCAACCGAGCTTGGCGACTCCGGACTGAGTCTGCTTCTCACCGATGTGCTCGCGCGGGCCGGTGTCGAACCGGACGCGCCCGGTGCGGGCGCAGGACTGGAGGCAGTGCGGCGCTACGCGGGCACCGACGTCTACCTGTTCCTGATCAACCATGATGAGAGCGCCCGCGAAACAACCGCCGTGGGAACGGACATCCTGACCGGTGCGCGGCACCACGGCGTCGTGACCCTGGCGCCCGGGGCCGTGCTGGTGCTGCGCGAGACGCCGTCCAGTGTGAGTAACGCGGAAATCGACGGCAGAGAGGCTATGGCACAACTATGAGTACAGACAACGCGGACTACCGGGACAGCGGGGTGCAATTTCCGCCGGACTTCGTCTTCGGATCGGCGACGGCGTCGTACCAGGTCGAGGGCGCGGTGCACGAAGATGGTCGCGGTCAGAGCATCTGGGACACCTTCAGTCACACGCCGGGCAAAATCTGGAACGACGACACCGGCGACATTGCGGATGACCATTACCACCGGCTCGAGGCAGACCTCGATCTGATGCAGAGCTTGAACCTGCACGCGTACCGCTTCTCCATTGCGTGGCCGCGCATCCAGCCGACCGGTCATGGTCCGGCGAACGAAGCAGGCCTGGCGTTCTATTCGCGACTGATCGACGGTCTGATCGCGCGTGGAATCACGCCCGTCGCCACGCTTTATCACTGGGATCTGCCGCAGGCGCTCGAAGACGAAGGCGGCTGGGTCAACCGCGAAACCGCCCTCGCGTTCGAGAAGTACGCACGCATCGTCGGTGAGGCATTCGGCGATCGGGTCGCCGTCTGGACCACGCTCAACGAGCCGTGGTGTGCTGCCTACCTGGGATACGCATCCGGCGCTCACGCCCCAGGTCGTACCGAGCCGCACGCCTCGTTGCGTGCGGTGCATCATCTCAATCTGGCGCATGGACTCGCGATCAAAGCGCTGCGCGAGGTCGTGACGAACGATCCGCAGTTCTCGGTGACACTGAACGTGCATGCCCTGCGTGGTGACGGCCCGACCGGTGCGGAGGCGGTGCGTCGCATCGACGCACTCGGCAACCGTGCCTTCACGGGTCCGATGCTGCACGGCGCGTATCCGGCCGATCTGGTCGAGGACACCAAGGACATCACGGACTGGCAGTTTGTTCGGCCGGGCGACCTCGAGAACATCCACCAGAAGATCGACGTTCTCGGCGTCAACTATTACTCGACCACGCTCGTGCGGATGTGGGACGGCAACGGTGATCGGGAGCTTGCGGATGGCCACAAGGCGGTCGGTGCATCGCCGTGGCCGGGCGCTGACGACATCGAGTTCCTCACGCAGCCGGGTCCGTACACCTCGATGGGCTGGAACATCGAGCCGAGCGGTCTCGAGGAACTGCTGCTGGCGCTGCATGTCGAGTTCCCCGATCAGCCACTGATGGTCACGGAGAACGGCGCGGCCTTCGAGGACGTGGTGACGCCGGCGGATGCTGCGGGTGCTGCGGCTGCGGATGCTGCGGCTGCGGATGCCACGGGCGCGGCCGTTCACGACGCTGACCGCATCGATTACCTGCGCAGGCACATCACCGCCGTGCACCGTGCTCTGTCGGCCGGCGTCGATCTGCGCGGCTACTTCGTCTGGTCGCTGCTGGACAACTTCGAGTGGGCCTTCGGCTACTCGATGCGCTTTGGCATCGTGCGTGTGGACTACGACACTCTCGAGCGGCTACCCAAGGACAGCGCCCACTGGTACGCCGAGCTGGCGTCGACCGGGCGTCTTCCCGACTAGGCTGCCGAGCGTGGCAGCACCGACCGGCAGAGGGAACAATCTCGACAGCGTGCGACAGCACAATCTGTCGACCGTGCTCGGCCTCGTGCATCGGCAGGGGCCGTCGTCGCGTGCAGCGCTGACCGCGGCCACGGGGCTGAACCGGTCCACGATCGGCGCGCTGGTCGCCGAACTCGCCGAGCTCGGCCTGGCAAGCGAGGGCGAACCGGATGCCAACAATCGCGTCGGGCGCCCCAGTCCCGTCGTCACGCCCAATGCTGCGGTGACCGCGCTCGCGGTCAACCCGGAGATCGACGCCGTGACGGTCGGCCTGGTCGGCCTCGATGCACGCGTTCACCGCCGGGTGCGGCATGCCACGAGTGCGCCGGTCGGTTCCCTGGAAGCGGCGCGTATCGCATCCGCTGTGATCGACGAGCTGCGTTCAGGCCTCGGCGCGGCGCCCGTGGCGATCGGCGTCGCGATGCCGGGGCTGGTGCGGCGCAGCGACGGGCTGGTGCGCCTTGCCCCGCATCTGAATTGGGTCGACGAGCCGTTCACTGAGCAGTTGCGCGAGCTGTCCGGACTGCCGGTCGTCGCCGCAAACGACGCGAATCTTGGTGCGAACGCTGAGCGGCTGTTCGGTGCGGGGCGCGGAGTCCGCGATCTCGTGTACCTCAACGGGGGCGCGAGCGGCATCGGCGGTGGGGTGATCGCCGACGGCCGCCCGGTAACCGGGCTGGCAGGTTATGCCGGAGAGCTCGGTCACACACTGGTCAACAGCTCAGGGGTGCGCTGCCACTGCGGCGCGATCGGATGCCTCGAGACCGAGGTCAATCAGCGTTCCCTTCTCGCCGTGCTGGGTCGGGCAACCGCGGACGGCGACGAGCTCGAGCAGGCGCTCGTGGCATCCGATTCGCCTGCGGTGCGGGACGAGATCGAACGGCAACTCGGGTTTCTTGCGGTGTCCGTTCGCAACGCGACCAACATCTTCAACCCGCAGCTGATCGTGCTGGGTGGATTTCTCGGGGCACTGGTCGCGGCGGCGCCGAGACGACTGCACGAGCTGGTCGCGGAGACCGCGCTGCGTGCATCCGGTGAATCATTGCATATCGTGCGCGCGGAGCTCGGTCGCAATCTGCTGATGATCGGCGCGGCGGAACTGGCGTTCGCGCCGCTGCTGGCCGATCCGGCCGCGTTCGTCCCGACCTTGGGACCATATTCAGGCTGAACCCGGGTCTCGCGGCAGAAACCCGGCGAAATGTCGCATCCAGCCTGAATGTGGCACACTTCACCGTCGCTCCGGCGCGCCACCTTCCCGTGAGTCGCCGCAAATGACCCTTCGTGGGGCAACTCAGTGGGGGAACGCCATCCACTAAGCTGGATCGGTCGATATCGAATCGATTCGAGGCTGTGCAGACTTCGCTGTGCAGACTTCGCTGTCCCGACTTCGCTGTCCCGACTTCGCTGTCAGGGCTACCGCCGAACTTCGCTCGCCGAACTTCGCTGTCCCGACTTCACGGCCTGACTAAACTGTCCGATTTCACTGCGCTGACTTCCCAGTGCTCACTTCACAAGGACCACACGCTCTGTGACTACCGTTGCCCACCCCGGGGATTCGCTCTCCGGTCGCGAACGACTCGTCTATATCCTCGTGCTCGGTGCGCTCACCGCACTCGGACCGTTTACAATCGACCTTTATTTGCCGGCGTTCCCGGTGCTCGAGTCGGACATGCACGTGTCCGCCGCCGCGATCCAACTGACGCTCACCGGCACGACGATCGGCTTCGCGGTCGGCCAGCTACTGGTCGGACCATGGAGCGACAAGGTCGGGCGCCGTCTGCCACTGATCCTCGCGACCGGGCTGCACATCGCGGCGTCGATGGGGGCAGCGGTGTCCCCGGACATCACCTGGCTGGCAGTTTTCCGCATCCTGCAGGGTTTCGGGGCAGCGGCCGGCGGTGTGGTTGCGATGGCGATGGTGCGCGACCTGTTCGGCGGACGACCCCTCGTGCGGATGCTTTCCCGCCTCGCCCTCGTCAGCGGGCTCGCCCCCGTGCTGGCCCCTGTAATCGGGTCGCAGTTGCTGTCGATCATGCCCTGGCGCGGCATCTTCTGGGTTCTCGCCGGCTATGGCGCTGTCGTGCTCGCGGCCGTCTGGTTCCTGATCGTGGAGACCCGCCCGGCCGAGCGGCGGCTGGATGCCGGGCACTCGACTCTTCGGGACCGCTACCGCGCGGTGCTCACAGACCGCGTGTTCGTCGGCACCGCCATCGTCGGTGGCATGACATTCAGCGGGTTGTTCGCGTATCTGTCGGCGTCGCCGTTCCTGTTCCAGCAGGTTTATGCGTTCGACGCACAACAGTACGGACTGCTGTTTGCGGTCAACTCGCTGGGCGTCGTGTTCGGTGTACAGGCCAGCGCGCGTTTGACGAAATATCTCGGTCCGCAATGGATCTTGGTCGGGACGACCACGGCGATGCTCGTGCTCGGCGCGCTGATCGTGGTGCTGGATATCGCAGGTGCCGGGCTGTGGGGGATCCTGATCCCGCTGTGGTTCTTCATCGCGTGTTGTGGCTTCAGCTTCCCCTGCATCCAGGTTCTTGGTCTCAATATGCACGGAAATGAGGCGGGCACTGCGGCGTCGCTGCTCGGCGCAGTCAACTTCGGCATGGCCGGAATTATCTCGCCGATCGTCGGCATCCTCGGTGTGAGCAACGCGATCCCGATGGGCGCGGTGATGATCGGAACATCGCTGATCTCCGTCATCGTGCTGTGGTTCGTCGTGCGGCCTCGCAGTGTGCCCGCACTGACCAACTGACGATGCTGACCAGCTGACGATGC
>Ga0208357_1000824_pt1 | contig 23728 bp, 24 predicted proteins | sample NGESurdeep092012_6_FD_184487 | JGI IMG/M metagenome (GOLD analysis project Ga0208357, IMG submission 184487) | Arctic peat soil microbial communities from Barrow, Alaska - NGEE Surface sample F52-2 deep-092012 (SPAdes) | ecosystem: Environmental > Terrestrial > Soil > Wetlands > Peat ...
GGGCGAAGGACGCCAGTCCGTCGAACGTGCACTGGCTGACGCCCCGAACGTGGCGACGGTGGACCGACGTCGGGCTGCGCGGCCACGGGCGCGACGGGGTTCCGGAAGCAGGGTGGGCGAGCCGCGTAGAGGACCGGAATGTGGCGTTCACCCGGCTGCTGGTCAGCTCGGGCCTGCGCCGCGCCGAGGGCGGGTCCCTGCTAACGTTCGAGGTGCCCGAGCGGAAGCTGGACGGGGGCCGCTACTACCGGGGCAAGGTGGCGGCCGAGGTGACGAGGTCGAAGCCGGACGTTCTACGTCGCGGCGGACGCAGTCGGGGATATCGAGGCCTACACAGACTCGTCTCGAGCGTGGGCAGTGCGGCGGGCGCAGCGGAAGGGACTGTACGAGCGGCTGCCGGGACTGCGGGTGGTCACTGAGGTAACCAGGCAGCAGAACCCGGTCGTGCGGTGGCGCGGCCTGGACGGGGCCGTCGGCAGGCAGCCGCTGAACGAGGTGACGGTACGGGAGCGGATGCTGCTGTACGCCGAGGGGCCGCGCGGGCTGGAGCCACTGTGGCTGTGGCTGAACGAGCAGGGCATGCCGCTCGCGGTGGACTCGTGGGACGGCGTGTTCCGGACGGCCAACGAGCGCTGCAAGCGAGTGTTGACTCCGCCCGACCGGATCGGCCTGGACCCGCACCGAGTCCACGCCCCGTACGCGACGCCGCACTCTGCGCGGCGTAGCTTCGCGCTGTACATGCTGGTCGTGCTCAACGTCCTGATGGACCAGAAGTACGGGTTCACCGAGGAGGAGCGCAAGGAATTCCGGGAACTCTACGGAGATCCCTGGTTCATGGTGCAGCAGTTCCTCGGACATGCCTCGCGGGAGACAACCGTGAAGCATTACCTGGCTCCCGTGGCCGACCTGGAACTACGGTCGATGCTGGCCGGGGCACCGGAGCCAATCACGGCGCCGATGCCGGAACTGGACGCGGTGTTCGCCAGGGTGGCGCGCGATTCTGAGGGCATCCAGGATCTCGACGACCTCGGCCATGCCATCGCTGCGGGCGCGTCGTGAGCGGGCGGGGGCACCGGGCGTCGCTGCCGGAACGCGGCCACGCCCGGAGGCGTTCACGAAGCGGATCGAGGACTTCACAGCCTGGGTCAACCGCGAGGCAGCCAGCCTCGGCCTGCCCGCCGAGGCCATCCCTGAAGACCCGCATGGGAAGGTCACCGCCAGCCGGTTCCGGCGGACCCTGGCGTGGCATATCGCGCGCCGTCCGAACGGCCTGGTAGCCCTGGCCATCCAGTACGGGCACATGCGCACGAACTTCCAGTGGGCGTCGGAAGGATACGGCGCGCGCAGCCGTGACGGCATCCACGATCTCATTGACCTGGAAACCGCCCGTGTGGTCGCTGACACGGTCGCCGCCCTGCACGACGACCTTGAGAGCGGGGGCGGCGTATCGGGTCCGGCAGCCCGCCGCGCCATTAGGGCCGCGGCCACGGCCCCCCGGTTCGTCGGTACTCCCATCACCCTCGCCAGCGCGCGCAAGCTGCTGAAGAACGAGGACGCCATGATCTACGACAACCCGCATGCCCTCGTGCTCTGCCATTACAAGCGCGAGAAAGCCCTCTGCCACCGTGACGAAGCCAGGGACACGCCCAGCCTGGACCGATGCGTGCCCGGCTGTGGCAACATCGCCCGAACTGACCAGCAGGCCGCCCAACTCCGCGAGCGGGCGGCCGTCCTGGAGCGCCAGGCGGCTCACGTCCCACAGCCCGTTGGGGACCGGATGCGTGCGAGCACCGCCAGGCTCCGCGCGCAGGCCGACAAGCACGACCGCACCCGAATCATCATCACCGCGGAACCCGAATGAGCCCTATGCCCGACGAGCGCGCCCGGGTCCACGCGGCGATGGACCGTATCTTGGCCGGCGCTCCCGAGCAGTCCAACGGGGCCCTGACCGTCGTCGCGCTCGCCATCGAGGCTGGCGTCCCCCGCAACGCCCTCACTCAGCGGCACACCGACTTGAAGGACGAGTTCTACCAGCGCATCAAGGAGAGCGGCGCGGACAACGGTGACGAGGCGCGCCTCCGCGCCACCATCGCCAAGCTGAAGCAGACGATCGCCGCCAAGAACAAGGAACTCACCCAGCTCCGCGCTGACGTCCCCGCCCTCGTCCGCGTCGTCAACCAGCTCACTCTAGAGAACCAGCAGCTCCGCGAAATGCGCGCAGACGCCGACAGCAACGTCATCCCTTTCCCAGGACGGAAGCCGACCCGGCCTCATGACTAACGCTCTGGGTGCGGTAGGCGACCACGTGCGGTCGCGACTAGCTGTCGGCAGCGGGCCGCGCGAGGCGGTCCAAACCCTGACTGATCTTGATCATCGTCTTCACGGTCATCTCGCGGTCGGCCAAGCCGGCGCACCTCAATCACGGCCGCAACGAAGTCGTCGCTGTCGTCGCCGAACCGTTGGCAGGCTCGTGGGCCTTCCTCTCCAGCGGGGTTCAGGGGATGCGGACACGCTCGGCAAGCGCAGCAGTGTTGTCCGCAGCGAGCAACCTGGCCAGAGCGATTAGGTCGGCCACCCGCGGGTCGGCAACGCGGTAGCAAGTGGAACGGCCCGCGCGGCGGGCCTGCACATAACCGCAGTCAGCCAAGCAGGAAAGGTGCACGGAGACCCGCCCCTGGGATAGGCCGACATGCCGCACGCATTCGGACACCGAGCGCTCGGCAAGCAGCAGGAACTCGAGCAGCCGCAGCCGGGCTGGATCGCTCAACGCGCGGAAGAATCTGGCAACCAACTTCACGCCGCCGTCCCCCGCGGGCAGCAACTGCTGGGTTGCGCCTGCGGAAGGCCAGACTGCGCGAGCGTCCGCCGACGGCGATGCCGAGGATGCTTGATCGGCCACAGACACCGCCTTTGCCTTCGTCGTGATATCCGCCTATCAGAATGCCGCGCTTCCTCATACTCGACCAGCCCACCCAGGCCCACTACCCTTCCGAGGTCTCCAAGCAAAGCGGCATCCCCGACGCCGACGCCGACCGCGTCGCCGTCAACCGCATGTTCCGCCTGCTCTATGAAATCGCGGAAGAACTGGCGCCACGCTTTCAGATCATCGTGTGCGACCACGCCAACCTGTCCGACCAATGGTTCCAGGACTCCGTCGTCCACAACTGGCGCGACGGCCGCAAGCTCATCCCTCAGGATTGGCTTAGCTGAGCGGTCAGGTAACAGTCGGGGCCGGGTCTCGCGCTGCGACTGATGTAGCGCTTGAATCTGGCTCTGCTGGGTCGGAAGGAGGCCATCATCGGGACATGAGCCCCACAATCGCTAGCCACGAGGTATAACCCTCTGTGTGTACCCAACTGCGGACATCGACCTAGACCCCTCGCTCCCGGAGAACGCCGAGTTCTGGGTTCCGGAGCCTGATGAAATCGACGACTGTGAGGGCTTCGGCCTGTTCCAAGACGTCTGGCCAATCACTGGTGTATCGGCGGACAACGCGATCGCCGTCGCCCAGGAGGACGAGCTGCTGTGCCGGGTCGTGGCCGACCTTGCCCACGACGCCGCGGACTTCGACATCCTTGCGGCGGCCGTCGAGACGGGGAGTATCGGTGATGACGACGAGATCACCGCGGAGAGCCTGTCGGCCCTGGCACCTTACCTGACCGGGGAGCCAGCGCTGGAGGGCTTGGAGGTCGGGGTCGCCGGGCTTGTCTACGCGCTATCGGCGGCCGGGATGTTTCCGGCAGCGAGTTGCCGGGGGCACGCGGATCCCGACTCATGGTCGGCAGTCCCGGTCGTGATGTTCGCCGCCGACAGGATCCACGCAGAGGCGCTGCGGCCCCTGGTGGAAAGCAGCAGATGCGGTTTCGACCTCGACCCGATACGCCCGGAACTTCTGGTCATCAACGGCCGGTCCGCCGAGGACACCCTGCGCCTTGGCCGTGCCGTGCTCACCTCGATCGAGACCTTCCGCTCTCTGAGCTAGGACTGGCGCGGCAGGCAGGGCTTAAGAGGCTATTCGGCGATCTGTTCCTCGGGCCGACGCGGGATCACGGGGGCCGGGACCTGCGGGTCGCCTGGCCGCGCCAGTACCCATGGCTGACTGTCGATGATGGCGACGGGGTTGTCGCAGTCCTCGTGCGCGGGCACCACTCGCGCCGAGACGAATTCGCCCTTGCGCGGAACCGGAAGGCCGAGCGCTGCGGCCACCAGCGGGTCGTTGTCCTGGTGGCCGAGGACCAGGACCCCCTCGGGCCGGAGCGCGGTGCGCGCTCCGCCGTTGCCGCGGGCGCGCTTCATGAAGTCGTCCTGCTGGGCGACCGTGGCTATCTCCGCGCGCCGGATTATCCGGCGCTGGACCGTACGGAAGAGTTCGTTGGTCTTCGCCTGGCCGTGCTGGGTGCCGCGTCTGGCCTTGGCGTTGAAGATGCGCTCGCGGTCCATGGGGTCCATGTGCAGGAAGATGTTCTCGGCGAGGTGCCCGTGCCGGGGCCACACCTGCCTAATGTGGGACCGGGCGGCGGCGGTGAGCTGGCGTTTGGAGTCGCGGTTGCGCCTGTCGCGTAGGTACTCCTCGCGGACCCGGACCAGGCCCGCGGACCAGGTGCTCGCCTCATCGTTTGCCGTGATCAGTAGGCAGAGGTGGTCGATGGCCTCTGGCGGGAGTTCCCAGCCCCCGTAGGTCATCGAGTACTTGCAATCGACCTCGATGCCCGCGATCCGGTAGTCGGTCGCGTCTCCGTCGGCGAAGGCGAACTGCCGGTGCAGGTTGATCTCGACGAGGGTGCCCATGTGGGTCTTCTCGGTCTTGCGCAGCTGGTCGTACTTCCACCGCCCTGTGTGCTGCCCGTCGTACAACTGGTCGAGCGTGTCGCGGAGCACCGCCGCGACCTGGTCGCCGACCGGGTCGAGCCGATACAACTCCGCTTCCACCGCGTCCATCTCGGCGTCAGGATCGCCGGTCAGGGTGGGAAACAGCGGCTCGCTGATCACGGCAGGCCCTCGCTCGTCCTTGGTGGGAGACTGCGTTCCGACACGGCCCCGGACGCTTGGGAGTGGTATGTCCGGCCGGCTACCGTCCGATGGTATGCCCCACGAGCCGTTGCCGGACCCGGAAAGCGAGCAGCTTGCCGCACTGCTCGGTGATGGTACAGCCCGCCTGGTCTACGGCCTGCTGTACCGGCGGCGGCCAGGTCCGCCGACCGCCTCCGAGATCGGCTTCTTCCTGAGCGCTGCTGCCTCCGCCAGCATGCCCGCCGACCGGGTCATCCGGAGCCTCCGGACGCACTTTGACATCACCGAGATCGACCGTGATGGTGACACGCGGTACGAGTTGCGCGGCTGGGCTCCGCAGCACACAGCGACGGGCCTGCCTGCCCTAAGCCTCCAGCGCCGTGCACAGGCTCTGGCGCCGGGCATCTGCTTCCAGTGCGGCAGGTCCCCGGAGAAGCACGGCGTAGTCCTTGAAGTCGACCTGAAGGTTCCTCCCGAGTGGGGCGGAATCGCCGACCCAGAGAACCTGCAGCCCCTGTGCGAGGACTGTCTCAAGGGCAAGCGCCAGTACCAGGAAACCTACGCCTCCTACTCCGAGCAGATCAGGCACGCCGCAGACTTCGACGAGCCACAACGGAGGATCGGCGAACTGCTGCTGGCCCTGCGGAACGAGTGGGTGCCCAGCGAGCTCATCGGGATCGTGGCCAGCGCCAAGGAATACCAGACCGACTACGAGAAGCGGACCAGGGAACTCCGGCTGCTCGGATGGGATTACAGGGTCCGGAAGGAGCGCGGGGAGGGCGCCCGCACCAGGGTCTACTACCGGCTCATCCAGTCGGCGCCCTGGCCCGAGAACATACATGCCGCCATCGTCTCGGAGGAGAAGCGCCGCCGGACCGCGAAGGGAAGGAAGTCCGCAGGCTCAGACGGCACGCAGTAGGTCCTGCCTGCCAGCCCCCCGCGCCGCCTCGATCGCCATGCGGATCTTGGTTCCCACTGCCCGCGCGACTGGCGGCGGGAATGCATTGCCGACCTGCCGGTAAGAGGCCGTCTTCCGCCCGTAGAACTTCCAGTCCAGCGGGAACCCTTGAATGACTGCCGTCATGTCCCTGGTCAACCTCGGGATGTAATCAACTGGGGCATCGGCCGGAGGCGGCGCATCGGCCAGCCCCCTGCCATCGACCCCGAGTTTCCTCCACGCCTCACGGGCACGGGTGGGACCGAGGTCCGGTCCCCCGTGCTTGCGGGAGCCGCCCACCAGGGTCGGGCCGATGCCGTTGGCTTTCCTGGCCCAATCGTCCGCGCCCTTCCAGCCGCCCTCGGCCATCATGGCATGCAGGGCCTCGCCAACGGTCGGGGGCGTCCAGATCGCATTCGGCCACTCGAAGTGCGCATATGCATCCGGCCTCATCGCGACCAGGATGAACCGGGGCCGCAACTGCGGGACGCCGAACTCACAGGCATTCAGCACCTGCCACTTCGCCTGGTAGCCAAGGTCGCCGAGCTCACGGAGAACCTGCTCGCGGTAGCCGGCGAACCTCGCCTGCGACAGTCCGGGGACGTTCTCCAGCATGACCGCGGTCGGTTCGCATTCCCCGACCAGGCGCAGTGCCTCCGGAAACAGGTCACGCTCGTCGTCCGCGCCAAGCTGCTTGCCCGCCACCGAGAACGGCGGGCACGGGACCCCTCCGGCCAGGAGGTCAACACCGTTATGGGGACGCCCGTCGAAGTTGTGGACGTCATCCTGGACGACCTTCCACTGCGGCCGGTTCAGGCGCAGCGTCTCACAGGCGTCCGGGTCAATCTCCACAGCCGCGACATGGTCAAACCCCGCGTCTTCCAGCCCGCGAGACTGACCGCCGGCTCCAGCGCAGATTTCCAGACAGGTCAGCTCATGCACGGGATCTCCCAAGGTGGCTAGGCCAGCTCACGGTCAGCACGCGGGTCCGGCATCCCGGCCATGGCGCCCCGAAGCGGAGGAGCCTGCGTGACCGGGGTATCCGAATGTCTACTACAGGCTGTCCCATGAACTTGCACATTACAGATTCAGATGTCCTAGTTCCAGCATCGTTACGCACATGTTTTCGTGTCGTTCCCCACGCTCCCGTTTCAGGATCCACGGGTAGCTCCGAGTTGCTGCTCGCCCCAGGAGGCAGGAGGCGCACGTCGGCGAGGGTGCCGCACCGCTCGAAAGCCTTCATGCCGGCACCTGCTCGGCAGCGCCAAGGCCGACGACCCTGGCGTAGTCATCACGCCAGGACTGCAGGACAGACACTGGCCAATACAGGCGGTACAGGCTCCTGCGCGGCTCGGGGAAGGGGCATCGCTTGGGCCCATGGCGGTTGAGCCACCCAGTGATGGTGCGCGGCGGGGCACCAGTGATGGCTGCGGCTCCTGCGATGTCAGCCCATACATCGCCGTCCAGGTCGGGAAGCCCCAATAGCTGCCCGGCGGGCGGCCGCTGGCCCGCAGCCAGCATCGTCCGGATGGACTCAAGCTGCGCGTTCAGCGCGATGGGCTCGGACGCCGCACTCGCCTCCCCGCTGCCAGTCATCTTTCAACTCCCATCAAAGATGCAGTTTTAAAACTGCACCAGAAACGTATCATTGTCAAGGCCGATAGCCGATCGCGGACAGGGCCTCGACGTCGACGGCAGCTCAGGAATCATCGGCAAAGTCGTCAGCGTTCTGCGCCGACTTTTACACCCGACCATACGAACATGACACGATCAGCGGTGGGCGCTGCCTCAAGACGATGAACGGTCGTCACCAGGAGACAATGCAAGCATGACCAGTGAGGATCGGGCTGCTACCCCATCGGGCGGAGCCGTCGTCACCTTCGATCGTGATGACGAGAGTGAGTACGAATACGTCGAGAGCGTCGGCGGCCACTATGACTCGCTGCTGGTGGTTGGGCATGGCCGCATCGTCGCCCCCAAGCATGAGATTTGGGTCGCGCCCGAAAGCGTAGTCTCAGCCGCAGACATCGCGAGCCTTCACGCGACCGTACTGGAGTTCGAAGGGTCACTGGAGGAAGAGCCAGCCTACATCGACATCGCTCTGGAGAGCGACCCGGAGTTTCACGCTCGCTCTTCGCCGAGAGATCCGGTCAGACTCATGGTGAATGCGGACGGAGTGTTCGCGGTCTTCGGCACCACAACGCGCCGTGAGCCGCCATGGCGGCCGACCGAACTCGCGCGACTGCTGGCACCAGCGGTCGAACCCTACGGCTGCGCTATCTCTGTGACCTGGACAGTCGCTGGCCTCGACCCGGACACAGGCCTCGACAGGGAGATGTTCCTGCCAGGAGAGTGGGAAGAATGGCGCGAGCGCGTTCGCTCTGACCCACACGAGATCCACGTTGCGGTTTCCGCGCAAGGCGACTCCACCGTGGCACCACTGCTCGCGGCAGGCCGCGACGCCTCCGCGCTCCTCGCCGCCTATGAGCGGGGCGAGATCGACGTCATCGGCGCACGCCATCTGATCCGTGCAGGCAGGGCACACCTGCTGACCGGGCTGGCCGAGGGCGCATGGCTTGAGGTGAAAGGCGGACCATACCGGCTCCGCGCGCAGGGCGCTGAAGGAACCAGGGCTGCGGTTGAACTTGCCCAGGACGTGGCCCGTTTCGCCAACGGCGACTGTGACGCGATCCTCTTGATCGGGTTCAAGGAGAAGAAGGACGGCAAGACGTCTCGCCTAGATCGACTTGCCCCTACGCCACTCGACGACATTGACGCTGACCAGCACAGGAGCGTGATCGACGCGCGGGTAGTCCCGCCGGTTGACGGCCTTCTCGTGGAACGGATCGACATGGGCAACGACCACGGCCTCCTGCTGATCAGCGTGCCACCACAGCCAAGCGAGATGCAGCCGTACCTGGTTCACGGAGCTGTCGTGGGCGACAAAAATGAAGGCGCCTTCTTCAGCATCGTGCGACGGCGCGGGGAGGCGTCAATCCCGACCTCAGCAGCCCAGATTCACGCTTACATCGTGGCGGGGAAAGCGTTCCTTCGAGGCGGCGTATCCACACAGGAGGACGGATCCGGCGGCTGAGGTGCCCCTCGTTGCGTCCCGATGGTGCGGCAGAACCGATGCGCTACGGCGATTGGTTAACCGACGGGGAGGGCAGATGGAGCGGCGGCCGTCCCCGTGGAAAAATAATGCCCATCAGTTCGAGGTGAGTAGGCCCGGGGCGCGGTTCCGGGATTGCTCCCGGCCCGTCTCCCCGGACCTCTCGCCGAACCCGCCGTGCGCCTCTCAACGCAACGGGCTCTCCACGGTTCCTGCCGTCAGGCTGGTTCAGCCGTCCAGGGATTTGGGATCTGGGAGCCGCGGTAGCGGTACCGGGTGACCGGTATGGCCGCGATGTGCCGCAGCTCCGCGTTGCCCGCCGTGACCGGGAGCCACCGTCCCGAGGGGTCGGTGAACCGGTGGCGGACGTCCTTCCACCTCCAGTGGTGCCGCACCATCAGCATGCTGATCACTCGCCACCAGGCGAAGTTGTCCAGCATGGCGAAGGCGTTCTTGGCGACCGCGTGCCGGAAGTAGTTGGCCCAGCCGTGCATGACCTGGTTCAGCCTGGTCAGCACGTATTCCAGGTCTAGCTGTGATGTCCTGTGGGTCAGGGCGCGGATCTTCGCCTTCAGCGACCGGATGGGCCGGTCGTCGATGAAGGTGTAGATGTACCACTTGTCCGTTCCCCGCTTGCGGCGCCGCTGGATGCGGAACCCCAGGAAACTGAAACCCTCGTCCATGTGCGCCACGCGGGTCTTGGCCTGCGACAGTCTCAGGCCCAGCCCGGCGAGCACTCCGGCGATCTCCTCGCGCAGTGCCTCCGCGTCGTGCTCGCTGCCGTGGATCATTACAGCGAAATCGTCCGCATAGCGGATAATCCGCCAGTTCGGCAGCCCCTTGCGGCGGCGGGCCGCGCGCTTGTAGTCGGCGGACATCGCCCCGCCTTCCTTCCACGGTGCCGTCAGGTGCTCATCGAGCGCGCTGAGGGCTATGTTGAAGATCAGCGGTGACAGGATGCCGCCCTGCGGCGTGCCGGTGAGAGTTTCGCGGTGCTCCCCGAGCTCGGTGAGCACCCCGGCCTTGAGGAAGGCTTTCACCAGCGCCAGCACGCGCTTGTCCTTGACCCGCGCCCGCACCCGGTCCATGACGGCGGGGTGCGAGACGTTGTCGAAGGCCGCCTCGATGTCCGCGTCCAGCACCCAGTGGTAACCCCTGGTGCCGTAGTAGTGGATCTCGGCGATCGCGTCCTGAGCGCGCCGCTTCGGCCGGAACCCGTAGGAGACGGGCTCGAAGTCCGCCTCGAAAACAGGCTCCAGCACCAGCTTCAGCGCGGCCTGGACCACCCGGTCCGCGATGGCCGGTATGCCCAGCTTTCGCAGTTTCCCGGACCCGCCCGGCTTGGGAATCATGCGCTCCCGCACCGGCAGGGGCCGGAACGAGCCGTCCTTCAAGGCGGCCCGCAGGTCGTCCAGGAACCCGGGCACTCCCACCTCTTTCTCGACGTACTCGGCGGTCACGCCGTCCACACCGGGGGTGTTCGCGCCCTTGTTGCCCGCGACCCGGCTGAACGCCACGATCAGCGTCGCCGGGTCGTGCACGAGGTTGAACAGGTCATCAAACCGGCGGCCGGGACCGGCCGCCGCCCAACGGTGAAGCTTGGCCTGCATCCCCGCTACCCGCGACCACGGCCCCTCCGGGGCCGGGCCGGGAGCGCTGCCATTCGGCGGCGCGTCTTGCGGCATTGCAGCCTCCTTCCCTTCTCGAAACCGCTGCCGCCCTTCGCCATGTGGCCGGCTCTCCCGGCCCCGGACTACTACGGCGGCTCCGCCCCACCCGCTCCGTTCGGCGGTCGGCGCGCCTATCTCCAGACGGCAGGCCGGGTGCCTGCCCCCGGGGAACCGGCAGCGGGTGGTTCCCATGTTCACTGCGATCCGCTCAGCGGATTAGGAGCCCGGCTTTACCCCGGCGGCCTCGCCACGCCTACGCCGCAGTCATTCAGCGTGGCCTTCCGGACGGTCATTTGAAACCTCCCGGAAGTTCCCGCCGCAACGTGAAACAGCGGGACGCACCGCACCCGGCCCATATCCGCCAGATTTGAGCCGGTGTCAAGGTCAAGGGCGTAACAACGCCGGTTCCTCTCGTACTCCTTTCCGCCACACTCGCCGGACCCGCCCCATCTGGCAGTACTGAGACGTCCCGGCTTTGTCAGGGCTGCTCTCGCCCTCCCCGCCACCACGCGGCTCAGGCTGCCCTCAGCTACAGCGACCTGCTGCGACAGGCCACCGGTGAAGGTCTCCCACCTCCACTCGAATCACAGCGCCTCATGGCGCACCACGTTGACTTGACAGGGAAGACCATCGCGCAGGTCAGCTTCGGCGCCATCGTCACCGGGTCGTCGGCCGACGGGGCCTCGTCGGCGATGCCGAGCGCGTTCACGCCCAGCTCCCGCCAGGCCCGCTTGGCCCGGGTCGGCCCGAGGTCGGCGCCGCCGTGCTTCTTGGATCCGCCGACGATGGTGGGGGCGATGTCGCCGGCCCTGCGCGCCCAGGGCTCCGCCCCCGGCCAGCCGTTGGCGGCCATCAGCCCGGCCAGCGCCCGGCCGACCGTGCCGGGGTCGCCCTTTGGCTCGGGCCAGCGGAAGTAGGCGAAGTCTTCCTGCCGCATGGCGACCAGCACGAACCGCGGCCGCAGCTGCGGCACGCCGTACTGCGAGGCGTGCAGCAGCCGCCAGTCGGCTACGTAGCCGAGCTCGGCCAGCCGGTCGAGCACGCGCTGCCGGTAGGCGGCGAACCGGGGCAGCGAGAGCCCGCGGACGTTCTCGAGCAGCAGCGCGCGCGGCCGGATCGTCCCGCACAGCTCGATCGCCCAGGCGAACAGGTCGCGCTCGTCGGTCGCGCCGAGCTGCTTGCCCGCGATGGTGAACGGCGGGCAGGGCACGCCTCCGGCCAGCAGGTCCACCCCGGCGTACTGGTCAGGGCGCCAGACGGCGGGGTTGGCGGCGTCCCCTTGCGCGACCTTCCACTGCGGCCGGTTGTGCCGCAGGGTGGCGCACGCGTTCTGGTCAAGCTCGACCGACAGCTCGTGCTCGAACCCGGCCAGCTCAAGCCCGAGCGACTGCCCGCCCGCCCCCGCGCAGACCTCGACCACCCGGTAGTGCGACAGCTCGGCCTCCCTAAGACAGTCTGAGACGGTTAGCATCATCCCGCATAACCGCCGCGCCGGGGCGGACCGGCGCCGACCCGGTGAGGCGGGCAAGGCCACGTCGTTGAGCGCATTCATCACGTGCAGACCCAACAGCTCTTCCCGCCACCACTGAGGTTCGGTGACGCAGTCCCGCACCACCGGCGGAAGCAACGACAGAACCTCGGTCCCGAGAAGACTCGTTCTGGATGCCAACTAGCTCATCTCCCTTTCACACAAGCACCAGGGGCTCCCGGGAGAACGGGCCTGATGCGAACACGGTGGACGTCACCCGCGCCCAGGCCCGCCCGTTCCTGTTCTTCCACGCCATCCACAGGCCGCGCACTGGACCGTCCCGCCGAAAACCGCTCGCACCACCTGCTGGGCGCGGGACTGGAGAATGGGCGACATCGTCCCGACGCGAAATACCCCGACCCGGGGGCGACGAGGATGATAACCACCGCAGTGAGCACCGTCAGGGCGGGGCCCGTCTACATCAGCTGCACCGCCCGGAAAACGGGCTGCGGCATCGCCGGGGCCAAGGCATTCGATGTTGTCAGCATCCGCTCCAATCGGGTCGATTGTGGCAAATGTTAGCGGTGATGCTGGCGACGCTCGCATCTTTGGCCCGCCTAACCACTCTCGCTCTGCTTCACGGCTAAGACAGAGAAGATACATGGCGTTTCCGGTGCTATGGTCCCTGAAACGCCATGGATTTCGAAATGATGATCTTGTCAGTGAGATTCAACTATCTTTTTCGGTCCGCGCTCGGGCCAGGGGGTGCTGACGGTTGGCGCTGGGGCCACGGACCGTTCGAGATGAAGGATTTGTGCTTTTGACTGCTGATTTGGAGTCGGCCTACCCGGCGTCGGGTGCCGGGGCGGTGGGCAGGGCGTCGGGGCCGTCGGCCAGCAGCGCCTGCAGGCCGGGTTCGTCGAGGATCCGGATGCCCAGCTCGACCGCCTTATCGTACTTGGAGCCGGCGTTCTCGCCCGCCACCACGAAGTTGGTCTTCTTGGAGACCGATGCGGAGACCTTGCCGCCCGCCGCCCGGACCGCCTCGGCCGCCTCGTCGCGGCTGAGCCCGGGCAGCGTCCCGGTGATCACGACGGTCACGCCGGCCAGCACGCGCGACGCCGCCGCCGACGGGTCGAACCCCGGGGTATCGAGCTGCACCCCGGCCGCCCGCCACTTGGCCACGATCTCGGCGTGCCAGTCGACCGTGAACCACTCCACCACCGACGCCGCGATCGTCGGGCCGACGCCGTCCACGATCGCCAGGGCGTCCGGCGACGCGGCCGCGATCGCGTCGACCGACCCGAACGCCTCCGCCAGCGCCCTGGCCGCGGTCGGCCCCACGTGCCTGATCGACAGCGCGACCAGAATCCGCCAGAGCGGCCGGGTCTTCGCCTCCTCGAGGTTGATGATCAGCGCGTGCGCGACGAGCTTGAGGCCGCCCGCCTTGTTCACGAAGAACGGGCTGGCCGCCAGCTTCTCGTCGGTCAGGTCGAACAGGTCGCCTTCGTCGGCCACCAGGCGATCGCTGAGCAGGGCCACGACCGCCTCGTAGCCGAGCGCCTCGATGTCGAGCGCACTGCGCGAGGCGAGGTAGAACAGGCGCTCGCGGAGCTGGGCGGGGCAGGCCACCGTGTTGGGGCAGCGCCAGTCGACCTCAGCCTCGTCGCGCCTGAGCGGGGTGCCGCACTCCGGGCACTGGCGGGGGAAATTGAACTCCCGCTCGTCGCCGGTGCGCAGCTCCGCCACCGGGCCGACCACCTCGGGGATGACCTCGCCCGCCTTGCGCAGGATCACCGTGTCGCCGATCAGCACGCCCTTGCGCTTGACCTCGTCCTCGTTGTGCAGGGTCGCCCGGTCCACGGTCGAGCCGCTGACCTTGACCGGGGCCATCACCGCGAACGGGGTGACGCGGCCGGTCCGGCCGACCCCCACCCGGATGTCGAGCAGCTTGGTGTTGACCTCCTCGGGCGGGTACTTGTAGGCGATCGCCCAGCGGGGCGCCCGGCTGGTCGCGCCCATCGTCCGCTGTACGTCGATCGGGTCGATCTTCACCACCACGCCGTCGATGTCGTACGGCGTCTCGTGCCGGTGCCCGGGGTCGGCGTAGTAGTCGATGTAGCGCTGGACCTCGGCCAGCTCGGAGACCACCTTGTACTTGTCGCTGACCGGCAGACCCCAGCCGCTCAGCCGCTCGTACCAGCCGGACTGCGTATCCGGCGCCCCTTCGAGGTGCCCCTCGTCGCTCGGCCCGGCCGCCGACCCGACGATCGCGCCGTCGGCGTCCGCGACGTCGGATACTCCGGCGCCGGTCGCGGCGCCCACCACCCGGCCGATGCCGTGCACGATCGCCCCGAGCGCGCGGGACGCGGTGACCCGCGGGTCCTTCTGCCGCAGGGACCCGGCGGCGGCGTTGCGGGGATTGGCGAAGGCGGGCTTGCCCGCCTCCTGCAGCGTCTCGTTCAGCCGGTCGAACGCCGCCGCCGACAGGAACACCTCGCCGCGCACCTCGAGCAGCTCCGGCACGTCGTCCCCGGCGAGCCGGTCAGGGACCGACTTTATCGTTTTCACGTTCAGCGTGACGTCCTCGCCGGTCCGCCCGTCACCGCGGGTGGCGGCGCTGGTGAGGCGACCACGCTCGTACACCAGGTCGATCGCGAGCCCGTCGATCTTCAGCTCGCACAGGTAGGGCCCGGTCCCGCCCAGCCTAGCGGCGCGATCGGACCAGGCGGAAAACTCCTCGGCCGAGAACACGTTGTCGAGGCTGAGCAGCCGCTCCAGGTGCTCGACGGCGGTGAACTGAGTCGATATGGCGCCGCCGACGTGCTGGGTGGGCGAGTCGGGCGTGCGCAGCTCGGGGAACTCGTCCTCGATCTGATTGAGCTCCCGCAGGCCCTTGTCGTACTCGATGTCAGAAATCGTCGGCGCGTCGAGCACGTGATAGCGGTACTGCGCGTCAAGCAGCCTCTCGCTCAACTCGGCGTGCTGCCGCCTGGCCTCAGTCAGCTCCATTTGTCATTCCCGTCCCTCGGGGAGTCCTCGGTCCGTCACGCCAGCTCCGCCATCAGCTCCGGCAGGATCCGCCCCGCCTCCCGGCACCAGCGCAGGGCATCGCGCGCCTGCGTCGGCGACACTCCCGCCAGCCCGCAGGCCGGGGTGATGACGACCTGCTCGGCGCAGCTGGCCGGGGGAAGCCCGATCTTCCGCCACACCTCCCGAACGGCGTCGGCGGTGCGTTCCGGAGTCGGCCGGGTCCGTTCGCCGCCATTGCCGAACGGGACGGAGAAGGCGCCGATCAGCAGCCCGGATCCCCCCTCGACGATCTCCGCGAACTTGTCGTAATCACCATGCCTGAGCAGGCTGAGGTCAAACGAGACCGCGTCCGCCCCCGCCTGCGTGATTATCTCGAACGGATAGCCGGAAGCGCAGCAGTGCACGATCGTGTAGGCGCGTGTCGCGGCCAGCACCTGGCCGAGCCGGTCGCGCAGGACTTCCCGGTCGGGCATGCGGACCCGGGACAGCCCGCTTGGGGTCGGGATCGCCCCGTCCGCGACGGCCGGGAGCGACGGCTCGTCGAACTGCACCAGCAGGGTCGCGGCGGGAAGGCGCTTGGCGACCTCGGCCACGTGCGCGGCCGCCCCCTCGGCGAGCGAGGCGGCGAGGTCCTCGACCAGGCCGGGGTCGGCCAGCGCGGGGTTGAGCGACCGGGTCTGCTCGAGCGCGGCGGCCAGCGTCCACGGGCCCGCGAGCTGGATCTTGACCGGCCCGTCGAACCCGTCGAGGACCTCCTCCATCGCGTCCAGGTCAGACGAGAGCATGGACCTTGCGCGGCGCATGTCGCGACCGGGCCGCTCGGTGATCCGCCAGCCGCGCGGGGTCACGTCGACCGGGATGTCCACCAGCAGCGCCGCCGTCCGGCCAATGATGTCGGCCCCGGGCCCGCGGCCGGGCAGCTCGGCCAGGTGCGGCAGGTCGGGAAGCTCGTCCGCGATCGTCCTGGCCGCCTCCATCGGGTTCTCGCCCGGCATCGAACCGATCCCTGTCGCCGTACCAGGCACCCACGGAAACGCTTGTTTTTCGGCCACAATGCCGAGCTTATCTGCCGGGCCACCGAGGGGGCTTACCGTCGTCACCGCGCGGCGGCGGAAGCTCCTGCCAGTCACCGCCATCCATGTACCTGCGCTCCTCGCGACGTTGCCGGAGCATGGACTTGAGCAGTGGAAGCGCGACGACCAGAAGCATGCCGACGGCGATCCCGACCGCGAAGAACAGGCCGATGACGATCGCGACCACCTCGAAGCCCCTCATCGGTCCTGCCCCGGTCCCTGCGATCCCGGCCCGTCGTCGGTGGTGTCGTTCCTGGGCGGCTCAGCGCTGCCGGGCAGGAGGTTCCGGAGGTACCCGTCGTCGCGGGTGAAGACGCCGTAGATGACGCGGGCGCCGGCGCTGAGGGGATCTGGCGACTCCCCCAGCAGGGTCTTCTCGTTATCCTCGCGTCTCGATCCGAGGATCGCGCCGCCGACGACCCCGAAGGTCACCCCGAAGAGGAAGTCGATGAGGATCGCTATCGCCGTGAGCTGCTCGACGAAGTTCATGTGGGCCTCCGAAGGGTCCGCAGTGCTCCACCTGGCCTGGCAGAACCAGATGTTTTGCCCAGCCCGTCCGACCTATGCCACCAAGACAGTGCCTCTGGAATATCCGGACTGTTCATACATCATCATCAATTAGGGGATGCCCAGGATGATAAGGACTAAACTGGCCATCCGACTGGCACCGATTGACAGTCTCCGAGGTATGATCAGGGTCATCGGTATTGCCTGACCCGGGGGATTCATAGGATTGATCCAAATGGTCCTCAACAGCCCTTCCGGCATTACCACGCAGACACCAATGATCAGGCTGCCTCGCCACCCCAGGACCGCAAACGTGCTGGTACGAGGCGCAGACGATGAGGAGGCGACGATGGCTGTCGCAGCGTACGCGCGGATCGCGGAGGAGCTCAGAGGCAGGATTGTCTCGCGCAATATCAAGCCGGGCGGGCCGTTGCCGAGCGAGCTTGAGCTCAGGGACCAGTACAAGGCGTCAAGAAATACCGTGCTCGATGCGATTAAGAAGCTGAAAGACGAGGGCCTGGTCGAGACCCGGCCCGGGCAGGGATGGTTCGCCCGGATCCGGATCGTGCCGTTCGTGAACTCCATCGACTGGGCCGATGACGCTGCGATCGAGCAGGCCCGGGCCAGGGGCCGGGTCCCGAGGGCGGCGCCGCCAACCGTCAACCTGCAGCCAGCCCCGATCGAGATGGCGGAACGGCTGCAGGTTGCAATCGGAACCGAGATGATCGTGCGGCGCCAGGAGTGGTTCCTGGAGGAGCTGCCATGGAAGCTGCAGACCGCCTGGTGCCCAAAGACCTGGTACGACCAGGGCGCCGACCGGCTACTGATCGCCGAGGACATCCCCGAAGGGCTTGGCGCCTACCTGCACGGCGCGCTCGTCCTGCGCCCGGTCGGCACCAAGTTCTACTTCCTGCCGCGCAAGCCGAACAGCGGCGAGATCGACTTCTTCTGCTTCCCCGACGAGACCGACGCCCCCTACGTCATCGAGCTCATCCGCACCGCCTGCATAGCCGACGACGACGGGTCGCGCCCCTTGTACACGGCCGTCGGAATCTATGCAGGCGACAGGAACCGGTTCGAGAGCTCGCGGTCGGCGCTGCCGAGCGAGCGTCCGGTGGCTAGTCCCAACGCGATGAGCTGAGGCTTACCAGCGTCCGGGCGGACTGCGCGCTGTTGCTCGACGCGCCCGACCGGAGCGACCCCCGCCGCCGGTCCTCCCTGCGGATAGCGAGCGAGAGCTTGAGAAAGGCGCCGATGCAGGTACCGACGATGATCGTGATTACCCCGAGTACGACAAGACTGGCCATGATGCGGCCTCCCAGCTGCTTCCCGCGGCAAGCCGCAGATCCCCGATGAACCGACGGGTCGGATGGGGCCTCACGCTCGGGTCATTCGACTAGTCCGGTGAGTCCCTGCGTACCCAGAGAACTAACCTGCTAGACTGGGTCCGACACTCCTGATGATCCAGGAGGTTAGACCCATACCAACCTGTCTTAGCCTGGTTATACCGCGTGACATGCGGGCATAAACCAGACAGCACCGGATATTCCGGTGACCCTGGCAGGTGGGACGGTCAGGGTTGTTGGTACCGATGGAGGGGCTATGCCTCAGAACCAGCCGATGTACAGGCACATCGCCGACGACCTGCGCGCGCAGATCACAACCGGGAAGCTCAAGCCGAACGCGAAGCTGCCGACCGAAGGCGAGCTAAGCGACAAGTTCGAAGCGTCCAGGAACACCGTGCGTGAGGCCATCAGGCGGCTCACGGACGAGGGCCTGCTTGAGTCTAGGCCGGGCCAGGGAACGTTCGTGGCGACTAAGGTCGATCCCTTCGTCACGGTCCTCACCGCCGACCCGAAAACCGGCTTCGGGGGCGGGGAAACCGCCGCGTACGCCTCCAAGGTGCGCGAAGAGCACCGGGTGCCGACGAGCTCGGTCCCCCGGGTCGAGGTGGTGACGGCCTCGGACGCGGTCGCCAGCCTGCTCAGCATCCCGCCGGAGACGCAGGTCGTGAGCCGCTCGCAGAATCGCTACATCGACGACATCCCGTGGTCTGCGCAGACCTCGTTCTACCTCATGGACTTCATCACCAAGGGCGCCACCAAGCTGCTCATGGCACTGGACATCGAGGAGGGCAGCGTGCGCTACCTAGACAGTGAGATCGGCGTCCGGCAGACCGGCTACCGCGACTGGCTCACCGGCCGACTGGCGACAGAAGAGGAGCAAGCCTTCTTCGGGATCGGCCACAACGCCGCGGTCTTCGTCGACTCCCGCGTCGCGTTTGACCAGAACAACACCCCTATGCGGCTGACCGTAACCATTTTCCCGGTCGACCGTAATCAGCTCATCGTCAATGTTGGACCCAATGTGCCCATGTTGGCTGACAACGACAACGCCGGCCGGAAAAAATGATTCATGGAGGAGCCAGTGGGGATTAAAGGCATCGAGCACGCGACGCCTGCGATCCAGGTGGGCCATGTTCACTAGCCCCCAAAGTTAGTGAAATCGACCGCTTCGAGCGGCCAGTGGTCCCATTTGACACGACGAGGACGTCTTTTGCTGGCTCCACCGATACCGCGCGCGCCCGGGCCGCTAGCGTCCGTGGCGGCTAGATTTGGCATATTGCGGGTCGATGACCGGGGACGACGCACTCCGTGGCATGTGCTCCGGGACAACCGCGACTTCCGGTTGTACTTCATTGGCAGCGTCACCTCCGACTTCGGCACCTGGCTGCAGAACACCGCCCAGGTTGTTCTCGCCTACCAACTGGCGCACTCGGTGCTCGCCGTCGGGCTGGTCACGTTCGCGCAGTTCACCAGCCCGCTGCTGCTCGGCCCGTGGGCCGGCGTGGCGGCTGACAAGTTCGGTGGACGCCGCACCCTCCTTGGCACCCAAGTCGTCTCGGCGGTAACGGCCGCGACCCTGGCCGGCCTGGACTTCGGCGGCCTGCTGAACGTATGGTTCCTGGTCACGGGCGCAATCGTGACCGGTCTGGCGTTCACGTTCGCGCTACCGGCGCGGAACGTCACCGTGCAACGGCTCGTTCGACCAGAAAAGCTCAAGGCCGCCTTCGCCATGGACTCGGTCTCCTACAACCTCGGCCGGGCAGTGGCACCGCTCTGCACGATAGCTATGGGCCTAACCGGAGTCAGCTTCGCCTGGGCCTTCACGGCGAACGCGGTCTCATTCGTCGCCTTCGGCGTCATCCTGTGGCTGAGTCGCATGCGCGGCGCGGCCGAGCCGCTGCAACGCTCGCGGGTCAGGGACGGCTTCCTGATCGCCCTCCACGACCCTCGCATCTTGATCCTGCTGCTGATGGTGGCCGCGGTTACCGTCGCGGACGACCCCATCCTGGTGCTCGGCCCCGCGATTGCCAGGCAACTGCACGCGTCGGCTGCCTCGTCCGGCTGGTTCATCGCGGCGCTCGGCGGCGGCACCGTTCTCGTCTCGTTTCGCCGGTCCAAGCACCGGCCCACGGTCCGACTGGCGGCGATCGCGCTGGCCGCGCTGGCCCTGTTCATGATCCTGTTCACCCACGCCCCGACGATGTGGATCGCCGTCCTGGCCGCCCTCGGCGCCGGCGGTAGCTGCTTGATCGCCAACTCGGTCACCCGCGCCGTGCTCGCCGAGCGGGCAGGCTCGGACAACAGCGCCGCCATCATGGCCGTGTGGGCGATCGCCTGGGCGGGCAGCAAGCCATTCGCGGCCCTGCTTGACGGTGCGCTCGGCAGTTGGATCGGTCCGCAGTGGACAGGCGTGATCCTCGCGACGCCAGCCCTCGTCCCGATTACCGTGATCGTTGTGCTGCTGGCCCGCGACCTCCTGCAGCAGTCATTCCGTGGCATTCGCCAGGTGGGCGTCGGAGGCTGATTCGTCGTCGGCTGGGCGGGATCCGAGAATCTCTGGCCCCTTGCGCCGCCTTGGCCTTTTCCCGTCAAACCAGACATCAACCATCGAAAAGGGTAGATGACAATATTGCTCGCTATCGACATAATCAAAGGGATGGCGGACCCTACCCCGACTAAGTCCTAATGGGCCACACCTGGGGCCAGGCCGTCGTGTTTCGCGATCAGCGCGATAGCAGGAGGTGCCCATGGCGAAATTCCACGCCCGCCCGTCTCTTCAGTATCGGTACGAGCACTACGACCCCAAAGGCGAATAGCAGCGCCAGCGCGTCAGCCTAGGACAGGTATTAGGCCGCGCACCACACGACTCTGGCCCCGGCGGGCGGTATACGCCGGGGCCAGAGTCGTCCCTACCTGAATCAGGAGCGGAGATGATTATGGCTCAGCGACGATTCCGCTGGACAACCTTTGACGTGACCCGCTCCCTGCCGCCGACCTGGCAGGCGCACATCAGAACGGTGGCAGCCGACGCCGATTTTCGCAAGTTTCCCCGGACGCCGGTCTTGTCGCGCGAGGGGCCGGAGGTCCCGCACATCGTCCGCGGCCGTGTTCACGCCGACCAGGTAAGGGAACGCCTGCCGTGGCTCCACCAGGCGTACCGCGGCGACTTCCTCGAGCTTGCCCGGGAGGCGTGCGGGGAGCGTGTCGCCGCCGCGCACGACGAGCGCTACGGCGTCGTCGTGCGCGGCGTGCAGCAGGGCGCCGGCATGCGGTTCGAGTGCCATGTCGACTCCAACCCGCTGACCGGACTGCTCTTCTGCACCGATCACCCGGCGGGCGGGGAACGGTGATGAGCTTCTACACGGAATCCTGCCCGGAAGCGACCCGGCCGCCCGAGCTGAACAGGCACCTGTACGGGGACGAATAGCCGAGCCCCGAAGCCAACCAGGCTCGATAGAGATCGGCGAAGGCCCGGCGGCGGTATACGCCGGGCCTTCGCCTTTCCCGCCTTCTCGGTACAGACTAGACCAACGCCCCGAACAATTCCAGTCATACCAAATTTTGGTATACCCTGGATGAGAGGCAGGGAGGGCATGTGGCAGTGTCGCCGAGATACCAGCAGATCGCTGACGATTTGCGTCGACGGATCGAGTCCTGCGAATTCACAGTGAACACGCCGTTGCCCACGGAGAGAGACCTGCAAGAGAAGTATCAGGCGTCTCGCAACACCATCAGGGACGCCATCAAGTTTCTCGCGCAGCAACACCTCCTGGAGACCAGGCCAGGCCGGGGGACCTTCGTCGCCGAGGAGATCGATCCCTTCGTCACCACGCTGTCGAACGACCCAGGGACCGCACCCGGCGGCGGCGGCGGCGAAGAGGGCGCGACGTACCCGGCGGCAGTGCGCGATCAGGGCAGGGAGGCCGGGGCTGGCACGCCAACAGTGCAAGTGATCAAGTGTCCCTCTCAGATCGCGGATCGACTGCAAATCGAGGAGACCAAGCTCGTAGTCAGCAGGCTTCAAAAACGCTTCATCGACGGCACCATCTGGTCCTCGCAGACGTCGTACTACCCGCTGGATTGGGTGCAGAGGGGCGCTGAGGGGCTGCTGGACCCCGAAAATATCCCTGCGGGAGCCGTAGCGTACCTAGCAGAAACCATCGGCTTCAAGCAGGTCGGATACAGGGATCTAGTCTCAGTCCGGCTGGCGAACGACTGGGAGCAAGAGCTCTTCAACCTGACGCACAACCACACGGTCATCGAGGTCTACCGGACGTCCTTCGCCGAGGACGAGACTCCGATCCGCGTCACCGTCACGGTTCTCCCCTCCGACCGCAATCAGATCACCTACAACTTCGGCACCGTACCGGATCAGCGAGAAGCACCGGTCCGGCTCTAGCGGGTGGCGGAGATGGTGGCGCTGCCGAGCACCGTGTCGCCGTCGTAAAGGACGGCAGCCTGCCCCGCAGCAACGCCGCGGGCGGGGTCATCGAGCCGGATCTCGACGACGGGACCCTCCTGCCAGGCCGTGCACGGGTGGACCTCGCCGTGGGCGCGGAGCTGGACCGAGCACTCGATCGGCGCCGACGGCGGCTCGCAGCCGGTCCAGACCGGGCGGATCGCGGTGATCTCGCGTACCCCGAGGGCGTCGGCCGGGCCGACGGTGACCGTGTTGCTCACCGGCTCGATCGACAATACGTAGCGGGGCCTGCCGTCGGGGGCCGGGCGGTCCAGGTAGAGGCCCTTGCGCTGGCCGACGGTGAAGCCGTGCACGCCCTCGTGGGCGCCGAGGACGGTGCCGTCCTGGTCGACGATCTCACCCGGGGCCGAGCCGAGCTTGCGGGACAGGAACCCGCGGGTGTCGCCGTCGGCGATGAAGCAGACATCGTGGCTGTCCGGCTTGTCCGCGACCAGCAGGCCGCGCTCGGCCGCCTCGGCCCGGACCGAGGTCTTGGGCGTGTCCCCGAGCGGGAACATCGCGTGCTCGATCTGATCCTTGGTGAGGACGGCGAGGACATAGGACTGGTCCTTGCCGGAATCCACCGCCCGCTGCAGCGCGCCGGAGTCGCCATCGATCCGCGCGTAGTGCCCGGTGCAGACCGCGTCGAAGCCGAGCGCGAGCGCCCGGTCGAGCACCGCCTCGAACTTGATCTTCTCGTTGCAGCGCAGGCACGGGTTGGGGGTTCGGCCCGCCGCGTACTCGGCGACGAAGTCGTCGACCACATCGCGTGCGAACCGCTCGGCCAGGTCCCAGACGTAGAACGGGATGCCGATCACGTCGGCGGCGCGGCGGGCGTCCCGCGCGTCCTCGAGCGTGCAGCAGCCGCGGGCCCCGGTCCGGTACGACTGCGGATTCTGCGACAGCGCAAGATGGACGCCGGTCACCTCGTAACCGGCGTCGACCGCGCGAGCCGCCGCGGTGGCGGAATCAACCCCGCCCGACATGGCGGCAAGAACCTTAAGCCCCATAACCCTTCCAGGCTACCTGGCCCCGCCAGCTCCGTTAGCGGGCCGAGGAGCCCGCCGCCCGGCGGGCGCGGGTCACCGCCTCGCCGATGCAGGCGCCGAGGGC
>Ga0208357_1000825_pt1 | contig 23719 bp, 28 predicted proteins | sample NGESurdeep092012_6_FD_184487 | JGI IMG/M metagenome (GOLD analysis project Ga0208357, IMG submission 184487) | Arctic peat soil microbial communities from Barrow, Alaska - NGEE Surface sample F52-2 deep-092012 (SPAdes) | ecosystem: Environmental > Terrestrial > Soil > Wetlands > Peat ...
GGCTGGAACACCCGCAAACATGCATTCGTATGGACCAAGACCGCCGACGAGATCCTCAAGAAAGCGAACCGTCAACCAACTTCAGAAACGCGACACTAGAGACTCATTCTTAGAGGATTCTTCAACGCTAGGGAATGGGACCGTACGGTGAACGGCTCTGTCCGTCGCTGTGAAAACTCGCAGATGAAACGCGTGCCATTTCGAAGGTTAGACCGCTAGCTTCGTACCATGAAGCCAAGCCCGTTTGCGTGTATCTGGATCGAGGTTGAAGTGATCCTTCCTCCCGTTACTGCTGCTAGTCGCGTCACGGGCGGTCAGAACGCGTGAGCGTGTGCAGGGCCTGGAACATCGGTGGCGGCTATTGCCGTTGGGTGAACGCAGCTTGGCCGCACGAGAAACACCGACGGTGCATCCCGAGTCGCGGGTTCGGTGCGGGCATATGAGCGGTTTGCAAGGTTACGGGGTTTTCCGGTTCTTCGCCCTTGATTTCCCAGCCGGTAAACGACAGCCTGCCCTATGGCGTTTCGTCGTGGCGGTGGTGGTCGCCGTCGTCGGCTCGCTGGCCGCGTGCGCTGTTTTAGTCGTGATCGGCACAATGGCCTTCCCCGCCACCGTCGGGTACTCCCATTTTGCTTTCGGCGACTACAGCAGGCTTGTCATTATCGGAGTCTTGGCCGCGTGCGCCGCTTGGCCCGTAGTCACGCTGGTCAGTTCGAGGGCCGCACGCCTGTTCCTATGGCTGACCGTGGCGGTGACGATCGCATCCTTCGCGCCGGACCTGTGGATACTGCACACGGGACAGGTGGCCCAGGGTGTCTTGGTGCTGGCTGTGATGCACGTCGCTGTGGCCCTGGTAACCTTCCCGGCCCTGGTCAAGATCGCCCCGCAACGCGGGATGGCACATCCAACACCAACCGACCACAGATAGACCGCGCACGCCACGGACTCGAAGTGCGCAATCAGGCCTCCCTTGGGGGATACTTGGACACGTGAGCTTGAGGAGAAAGACGCCCTTTCGCATGGCTCGGCCCCTTCCCACACCGGCAGGCGAATCTTTGTGAGGTCGGCGCCTTGCTGATCGTTCGTTCGGCCGACGGACATTGACAGGTTACCGATGGGTGATGGGGTAGGCCGCAGGTTGCCGAGCGCACCGATGACGATTGCGGCGATTTGCAGTACTCCTGCGCCGGATCGCCTCCGGCCTGCGGCCAGGGCGGGCCACACGTAACCGTGTGGAGGACAGGACGACCGTCACGATGGCGGCAACCGCAGTCAGCACAATGGTGATGGTGATCGGCCAGTCCGGCCCGCATAGTTCACACGTTCTCGCTCGTTCTCGTCACCCAACGGTTCTGGCTTAGCGCGTCGTTGCCAAAGTATCTGAGCGAGAAGTCGGTCGCGCATAATACATTTGAGTTTGTCCCGCACCTATTGGGGTTTCGCTCGTACTGCTCGAACTGCTTGATCTCCTCCCGTTCCTCACGGCTGGGGTCGACACATTCACCAGCATCGGCCTGAGCTGGTGCGATCCAGATTCCGACGGGTCTTCGCGTCGAGATCAGGCTTCTATGCCAACGCCTGATCCACCGCCCGCCCGCAGACGGGTAGTCGGCTGGCCGATCAAGAGTGATCCGTACCGCCGGGGCACCAACCTCCGGAGCGGATTCTTAAGGCGTTATCGCATCCTTTCAGACAAAGAAGGCGGCACGAAGACCGCGGTCGGTCACCGCTCGGCTGGCTGCGGGCCTGTGATCTGGCCGGTCGCGATCGGGTAGATCGTGAAGCGGATCCTTCCGCGACCGCTTTTTGGGCCTCATGCGGGACGGCCGGCAGAGGTGCGGGCCTACCGTAGTTGCTTCGTCTCGCCAATGTGGGCTCTGCCAACGTTGCGACTACCCCCAAGTACCTGGCGTTGGAACCGGCAGCGGCATGACCCGCACCGCATAGCCGGTCTGCTCATCACGATGTGGGCATCGCCTACGAAACTGATGTGGCATCACCTATTGGGCACGCCGAGCGTGCGCATCCCATGCGGCGGAATCGCGTTTGGTCGGTGAGTGTGGCTTCGCTGACGTCCTTGGCCCGTCATGGCACTCGCACTGCCCGGATAGCCCGCATGGCAGGAACCGGTAAATCGGGGTACCCGCGGCGACCCAGAATCAATGTCGCACGCCCGAACAATTCGGGGCGTCCGCATGCAGCGGGGTTGATCCTGGTCGTGAACGCGAGGACTGTTTGGCGATCGTGGCCGTGTCGACCATTCGAATCCTCACAGCCTCCTCGACGGTGCGGGCGGGTCTTGCGTATTCTGTGATTGCCTGGATTTGCAGGCGTCTCTGGGCTTGATAGCCAGGAAATCCGGCTAGGTGATGATGAGTTGGGTGTACATTTCGGCGGCGTAGTGGCCTGGTAGGTTGCAGACCAACTCATATCGCCCGGGCTTCAACGCGACGCTGATCCAGCTTGAGGTGCCGGGCAGAATCCCTTGGCCGGTTCCTTCACCACAGGTGGTGGATGCTTCACCTAGATTGCTTGCCTCGCCGACCCTGGCGTCGCCGCCGATCGTGCGTGTTCCAACAATTTGGGACCCGGAGAGCGGAAGAATGACCATTTCGTGGCTGACGCTGCCGCCGTTGGTCACCAGGAACGACACAGTCCCGTGGCGCACTGTGGCATGGTCGGCGCTCAGTCTCCTGGCGCCGCCGGATACCATTCCATTCTGCCCGCCCATCATTGGCCCACCCATATTCGTCAGGGTGATGTTCACGACTGTCCCCGGAAGGTTAGGGGCTGTGCACGAGGACCCGAGCAAGGATGCGGGTTGACCACCGGTTACTCTGCTACCGAGCACGCCGAGCGCTAAAATGGACAACCCGGCCAGGATCAGAGTGACCAGGATCCCGTCGATGACCAGCCCACGGGGAGAGCTGTCTTTGACGGATTTCATTCCGGACGGCGAAGCGCCGTGCGCCGGGCAAGATATTCGGTTTCATCGATCTCTCCGCGGGCGAAACGCTCGTTCAGAATGTGCTCCGCATCGTGATGGGAAGGGCGCACAGACTTTGTTTCATGGTCAGGATGCGTGCGCCGAAGAAGAACCACAACAACGGTGACCACGCCTCCCCAGAACAGAATCATCAGCAGTGCCATTGCGATCCAGCCCGCAATTCCCCAGCCGTCTCCGCCCATCCATACATCATGATCCAACCTCCAGTTGCTCATAACGTATTACTCCGCAAGGCCGCGAAGTAGGGTCATAGGTCCTCCTGTTTCTGGGACTCACCGTGCACCTCGAAATACTGCCCCCTATGGCTGTAGTGAGAGTTGAAGCCTCTCCAAGGCTGCGCGCAGTCGGGCATCGGCGTCATCGGCAATTTCTTTGACCGCCGGATTACCGCTGAGCTGAACCATCGTCTGCGGATCGATGGCCTGTACCACAGTCTCACTTGCGCTCGGGCCGCGACGAACCACCACATTGCACGGCAGAAGCACACCCAGATCCGGTTCGGTAGTGAGCGCACGTTGAGCAAGCGCGGGGTTGCAGGCACCCAGGATCACATAGTCACCGAGCGTGTCAGCGCTCTCTAAGCCCAATTTGGCTTCAAAAGTGGAGCGGACGTTGATCTCGGAGAGGACACCGAAACCCTGCTCGGCCAGCAACTCCCGGATCCGCCGCACCGCCTCGTCATACGACAGGGGAACGGTGATGGTATGCGCATAACTCATCTGTTGCTCCAATAATTTCTGTTGATACTCAACGATACGTGAACTGTTGACCATGTCTCTTTGAAGCGTTCGTTCTTGCCCTGGGTGGTCGGTTTGTAGGGTTTGCCGGTGATCGGCTCGACGCCGAGCGACCTCAAGTAGGCGACCAGCTGCCTCAGCACGCCGCGCAGGGAGGGGTTCAGTGCAGCCCCGTTGTCCGACGGCAGCCGCGGCGGGACGCCTTGCGCCTGGATGCCTTTGGTCACCACGGCGATCGTCGCCTCTGAGGTTTCACCCCAGGCGACATGGGAGGCGACCGCGAGGCGGGAGTGGTCGTCGATGAGTTGGAAGATCACGCATTTGCATCCGCCGGTGAGGACATACTCGGTCGCGTCCAACTGCCAGCACGCGTTCGGCGCCGGATAGACGAACAGGCGGCAGGCGCCCTGGCATGGGACGACACTACGGACGCGTAGGCCGGCAGTCGAAGAGGCGGTCTTGCGGCGCGCCGGGCGCGGGCTGGCTCTGCGGCCGTTTCAGGTACTGGCCTGGGAGCACCAGCTGGCACGTTCCGGTGACCCAGCGGGAGATCGCCGAGAGGTTCGGGTTGTAGACTCCGGTCTTGGCTGCGGCTGGTGTGAGGAGCACGAAGCGCAGCTGTCCGGAGGCGACCAGTTTGCGCACGGACGTCGGCGTCGGTGATGGGATGCGTGAGGTGTAACCGCCGATGGGAAGCACGCGCGACTGCCCCCGCAGAATGAGCGACGCGGCGCTTCGCCACGAATCGGTGGCGAGCGCCCACCGGCCATCGCTGAGCGTGCGCGCATAGTCGAATGCGCTCGCCTCGATCGTGTCGGTGGGCTGAATGCCGCGGTTGGAATCCGGGCCGATGCCGTAGGGGGCATGGCGCACGAGCTTTCGTGCGGCCACGACCGCGACTTGAGGGCCGCCATAAGCGTCATCGGCCGTCCCCGCGAATGCCGGGTTTAGCGTCGACAAGGCCCAGACCGTCGGCGTGAGCAAAGCGCCGACGATAGCAAGCACGGTCGCCGTGGCCAGCACGCGTCGCCTGTGGATCGGGCGGAGCGCGTTCGCCGTCAAGACGGCGGCGCCACCGAATCCCAGTACGGCGACCGGCGCACCCAGGGGCACCGCGAATTCGGGAAAGCTCGCCAGAAGAACGAGACACCATACCGTCTGAACAGCGATCGTCGCCGGCAGGGTGAAGCGGAGCAGGGTGGCTTCCCGGTATGAGCGGAGCAGCAGGACCACTCCGATGCCGGTGAGTCCGGCGACGGGTGCTATCACTGCTGCGAGGTACGCCGTGTGCGGGAGGCTCATGCCGCTCAGTACCACCCCCACGGACGCCAGAAGAGCAGTCGAGGTGACGAGACCCGTCTTCAGGTCGGCGGCGCGAGCAGATCACCGACCCGTCCGCAGCCACACGATGCCGAGGATCAGGCCAGCAGCGGCCACGGGGAACAGCCAGCCGATCTGCGTGGCGTATTGCGGGAAGAAGAACTTCAGTGGCGTGTGCCCGATCAGCCCGGGAACGGCACCCACGATCGCCGCGTTTCCCACCGGGTGGAAGAGCGGGTCACCGGATAACGCACCGGATACGGCATCGCGGAAACCCCTGACTCGGCTCGTGAGACGCGCGACGCTATGAGACGACTTTTGAGGGCAACTACCAGCGCCGAGAGTACGAGCTTCGCGATCCAGGACCAAACGCGCGACTACGTGTCTCGGTTAGCTGTAGTTTTCTGAGACGCTAACACGAAGCGTTTGACGACCCGTCATCGGGCTTAGCGTCGAGACACGTATGCGGGCACCGTCTGATGCCGAGAGAGCTCGACGTCCATGACTGCGGGGGAGTGTCGGTGATTGTCCCCGTCGCGGACACTGGGTGATAGCCGCCTCAAGTAGCCGATCGCTATGCGCGTCACTCTGTGGCCGGCGTCGAGCAAGGCCAGTGTTACGTTCCCTTGGTTACCGTCGAGAATCCTGACATGAAGCACTGCCCACGTTTCGTGTATGAGTTTTCACAGGGACAAGTGACCACTGTGGAATGGGCTGGGAGGTTGTTGTTAGGGCTGCGTTGGTATTCGTACGGTGACGACTGCTCCAGTTCCTGACGGACGTTTCTCGATTCGTACGCCGCCGTGGTGACGTGCGGCGACCTCCGCCACGAGGGCGAGCCCGAGCCCGTAGTGCCGGGGCCGGGGTGTTTCGGCGCTGGTTTGGCGGGCTGATGCGAAGCGTTCGAAGGCGTGCTCGTCCATGCCGTTTGAGAATCCGGGACCATCATCGATGACTCGGATGAGCGCCTCATTACCGTGGCGTGTCACTTCAACATCGACTTGGGCTGTGGCGTGATCAAGCGCATTCGCGATCAGCGCTGTGAACAAGCGTTGGATCGACACCGGGGCGATGGTCGCGATGACCGCCTCGGTGGGGCCTGTTCGGCGCAGGATTATCTGGTGGGCTGTGGCGTGGGGTTGGAGGGTGTTGACGGCTTCCTCGGCGAGTTGGAGGAGATCTTCGCTTTTTCGTTCGGCCACTTCTCGCGGATCAGCAGCAATCAGCAGGTCCTCGAGGATCTCCGTCAAAACTTGCGAGTCCTGCACGATCTCATCCAGCCCGGAACTCACAGTCGCGGGGGATGCGGCTTGGCCGCCGGATGCGAAGCCTCGTCGCACCAGCTGCGCGCGGGTGCTAAGCAAGGTCAGTGGTGTGCGTAGTTCATGGCTGGCGTCGGTCACGAACCGGCGTTGCAGGTTCAAGGCGTCAGCCATCGGCTTGAGGGCCCGTCGCGCCATCCATGCTGCGATCAGAGCGGTCGCGATGACGGCCAGGATTCCCGAGACGAGGAACCCGATGGCCAGGCGCTGCAGTTCCTCCGACCCCTCCCGTTGATCCACGGCGACCTGGGTAATGCGACCGTCATCGGCGGAGGTACGAAGCGTGAACGTGCGGCCGGAAAATGTTTTGGTCTGCTCAAGATCGTGCCTGGTCTGGGTAACCTGCCGTATCGCTGCCGTATCCGGTAGACCATCGGGTGCGTCATCGGATGTTTGTGTTCCGGCGTTGGTGATGATGGCGACGAAGACTCCGGGTGGAGCGTCTCTGGGCGAATCCACCCGGGAGGTGTCAAAGAGGAGGTGTTGGGTGCTCTCAGCCAGGCTGGCGTTGACAATGGTGAAGACCACACCGAAGACCAGGGCGAACAGCAACAGGATCAGGAGTGCGAACTGGATAGCCAGACGTACCGATGTGCGGCGCAGGTCGGTGCGATCCGGGGCTGTCATCGGATGCGTCCCAACCGGTATCCGACACCGCGCACCGTGAGCACACTCTCACGCCCCAACTTTTTGCGGAGGTAATGCACATAGGTGTCGATAATGTTCGCTTCGTCCGCATTGGCGAACACCATGAGCATCAAGTCCTCGCGTGTGAAAACTTGTTCGGGGCGGCGCGCCAGGGTTTCGATCAGATCCGCCTCACGCTCGGACAAACCCACGACGGTACCGTCATCCAGTGTCACCGTTCGGCTGGCCGGTTCCAGCTGTCCGCCCGGAATACCCAGCACGGGCACGGTCGATAACAGCCGGCGTTGCAACACTTTCAGCCGGGCCAGGAGTTCATCGATGTTGAACGGTTTCGAGAGGTAGTCCTCCGCCCCCCGGTTCAAGCCTTCGACCCGGTCGGAAGGGTTGCCCAGCGCGGAGAGAATCAGGGTCGGCGTCAGCACACCGTGCTGACGCCACTTGGTCAACACATCCAGGCCTTTGATGACCGGAAGGCCACGATCCAGCAGGAGCACGTCGAAGTGCTGCGTCAAACCCTCGTGTAGCGCACGCTGGCCGTCGGCGACCACCACCACCTCGTAACCCTCGGCTTCGAGCAGGTCACGCAGCATCGCCGATAGTCGCGCATCATCCTCGGCCACGAGTATCCGGGCGTGCTCTTCCATGCTCGAAGTATAAGCAAAGCCACCTGGGGTCAACGCCGTAGGCTGCGCCCGGCAAGCCAAACGCTCCAACACCGGGCGAGGCGCCTTTCGTTCTCAGCACCTCATAGTTCGCTCACAGCCCGCTTTCAGCCCGGCTTAGAATTTGTGAAGAAACAGGCCGGATCGTTGGTGGTGACCCTTTTCCAACCACAGAAGGCGGGCAGTGCCATGGGTATCAGAACCACCGGTAAGAAAAGCGCGACCGTGGTGACGGTGTTGCTTGCGTTGGGAAGCTTCGCCGGCACCGGGGCCGCGTCCCTGGCACTGTGGGCGCACACGCCGGCCGGTAAAACCCGCGTTGCCACGTCGGTCGGCCCCGCCGCGGCGGGTCCGGCTACCAAGCAGGCTGTGGCATCCACATCGGACCAGGACGACCAGTCTCCCAGCCAGGCGCCGCAGCAGGTCCAGCCCGCCCAGCCCGCTCCTGCGCAGCAGGCCCAGCCTGCCCAACCCGCTGCAGCGCCGGTGTCACAGGGGTCGGGCGGGTCTGCACAAAGCCAGTCGTCAGGATCCTAAAATGTCGGCGCCGGTACGGGCTGATTGGCGGGTCTGGGGGTGTGACGCATCGGTTGTCGTGACCGAGGCCGGCAGTCTGGGCGAGGTGGTTTTCCTGGTCCGCTCGATTATCGACGAGACCGATCGGGCCTGCAACCGGTTCCGCAATGACTCGGAACTTTCGCTGGCAGGATCCCAGTTGTCTACCGGGTTCGCCGCATCGGCATGGTTGGTGAAACTGATCCAAGCTGCGTTGACCGTGGCCGCGTTGACCGATGGGGATGTGGATCCCACGTTGGGCAACCGGATGAACGAACTGGGCTACGACCGGGATATCAGCCTGCTCAAGGCCTGGGATGGATCGCACAGTGGCACAACCCTGCAGGTTGCCCGGCGCCCCGCACCGGGATGGAAACGGATCAGCCTGGCCGGTTCTGTGTTGACGGTGCCACCGGATCTTCTGCTGGATTTGGGTGCAACCGGTAAAGCGTTGACTGTCGACCGGGCGGCAGAGGTCGCCGCTTGCGCTGTCGGGTGCGGTGTTCTGGTGAACATCGGCGGGGACATTGCGGTTTGCGGAACCGGACCCATGGACGGGTGGCAGGTTCTGGTTCAAGACCTTCCGGCCGATCCGGCGCAGCAGGTCTCCCTGCACGGCCAGAGTGGTATCGCCACCTCCAGCACGCAGAAACGCCGGTGGTCTCTAAACGGCGGGTCCTACCATCACATCCTGGACCCGCGGCTGGGTCTTCCCGCCCCTGCCGTGTGGCGCAGTGTCTCCGTTGCGGCGGACGCCTGCCTTCAGGCCAACGCATACAGTACCGCCTCGATCATCCGTGGTCTTTCGGCCGTTCAGTGGCTGAAGGATATGAACGTGAGTGCGCGCTTTATCGACCGCGATGGGCGGGTGGTGACCACGGGCGCCTGGCCGGCACCCGACCCGCGGGCACACGCTGGGCAATTGCGCGGCCAGGTGGTGTGCAATGAGTGAGGCGTTGTGGGCGTTCGGGCGGATTAGCGGGATCGTCGCCCTGATCTTGTTCACTGTTGCGGTGCTGCTGGGCGTTGTCACGCGCTCCGGCCGGCCGTTGCCGGGGTTGCCGCGATTCTCCGTCACCCTGGTGCACCGCAATGCGGCGATATTGGCCAGCGTGTTTCTTGTTTTCCACGTCGGCACCCTGATGCTGGACTCGTACGCGAAGTTGAACCCGATCGATGTTCTCGTACCCTTCCTCGGCGCGTTCCGCCCATTCTGGCAAGGTCTGGGCACGGTCGCCTTCGACCTTCTACTGGCCGTCATGGTGACGGGACTGCTGCGCAGGTGGGTCGGTGTGCGCACGTTCCGTGCAGTGCACTGGCTGACCTACGCGATCTGGCCGATTGCTGTGGCGCACGGAATCGGCAACGGCACGAACGGGACAAGCAGGTGGTTCCTGCTGATCACCGCCGTGTGTGCTACGGCCGTTCTGGCCGGGGTGATCTGGCGGGTCAGCGCACGGTTCGTGGAACTGTCCCACATCCGAGACCAAGCGCTGCGATGAGCGCCTCAGTCAGCACGAACACGACAGAATCCCGGCGGCCGCTGGCTGGCGTGAACAGGCTCTTCGCCGCCGGTCAATCCGCCAACTTCGACGCACACCGTCGGGCGTACGGCGATCTGAATGTGCGTCTGGCCGCACCTCACCTGGCCGACACGTTAGAACGCGCAGGCCTGACCGGTCGTGGCGGGGCAGGATTTGCCGCCTACCGGAAGCTGAACGCGGTCTCCCACGCGCGAGCCCAGCGACTCCTGCCCAGCAGTGCGGTCGTGATCGCCAACGGGGCTGAGGGTGAGCCGCGCAGCATCAAAGACGACACACTGTTGGTGCATGCCCCGCATTTAGTCATCGACGGGCTCCTAGTCGCTGGTGCGGCCGTGCACGCCCACTCCTTGTACGTGTACGCGCCACGGCACGCAGCCGATTCGATCCGTCGCGCGGCCGGACAACGCGGCGACGCCGACAACATCATCGTTGTCGACGCCGTTGAAACGTTCATCTCCGGGGAGGCCAGCGCCGTAGTCAACGCGATCCAAAACAATGTTGCCCTCCCCACCGACCAACCCGTACGGCTGAGTACCACAGGTCTGAGCCGGCGGCCAACCCTGGTCCACAACGTTGAGACACTGGCACATCTGGCACTCATCGCCCGGTACGGGGCCGACTGGTTCCGCAGTGTGGGAAGCGCCCGAGACCCCGGAACCCGGCTCGTCACCATCTCCGGTGCCGTCCCCGCCGAACGAGTCCTGGAAGTGCCCGGGGACACCCAGCTCAGCGAGATTCTCAGAACATGCGGCGCGTTCCCGCAACGAACCGCGGCCGTCCTGGTCGGCGGATACCACGGAGCCTGGATTCCGCAGGAATGGTTGGATATTCCACTTTCTCCCGCAGCCCTTGCCCCGTTGGGAGCCCATCCCGGCTCCGGGGTCCTCTACGTCCTTGGTGACCACCAGTGCGGGCTGGCGGCCACAGCCCAGATCGTCGCATATCTGGCCGGTGAGTCCGCACGGCAGTGCGGCCCCTGCATGTTCGGGCTTCCCGAAATGGCCAGACTGATTACCCGAATCGCGTCAGGCGACCCCGACCCACGCCTTAGCGCGGAACTAAAAACACTCAGCCAGATGGTTGCCGGCCGTGGCGCCTGCCACCACCCGGATGGCACCTCCAAGCTCGTGCTGAACACGTTGAACGTTTTTGCCGACGACGTGAATGCCCACCTGACCGGCCACTGCATCAGGAGGCATCCATGACGTCCGGACCCGAGCATGTGCTGCACATCAACTGGACCCGGTGCGATGGTCGGGGACTGTGCACCGAAATCCTCCCAGAACTGCTGCGCCGTGACCGGTGGGGTTACCCGGTACCGGTAAACGATGACGCCGTGGAGCGAACCAACATCCCCATCACCAACGACCTGGTAGAGGCTGCCACAGAGGCCGTCAGACTCTGCCCGACACTCGCCCTGACCCTGAGACGGCCACAGCCCTGATGCGATCTCAACAAGAAATAGTGAGGACGCTCACGGAAGAGGCTGTGCGATGGTAACCGGCAACGGTAGCGATGCTGAACTGTTGGCGCTGGTGGATCGATTGCGTGCGATGGCGGAGGATTCAGCCCGGTGCTCCACGGTTTTTCTGCGACTGCTTGGCTTGACCGTACTGCTTGAGGCTCTGGCGGACGCACAACGCAGGCTGGCGTCCGTGTATCACGAGCTCGCCTGCTGGCACGGGATAGTTTCCGAAGGGACTCATTACCGAGCCGACAATGCCGGCCGGTCCGGTCCCGACCACGCCCAGGCGGCACTGAAGGAAGCCATAAGCCACGCCAACGCTGCAGCAGATTCACCTCTGGTAGCACACGCCGCTATCGGGACAACCCGGTGGTACGACACCGTGCGGTCACCGCAACAATCTATCCGATCCGCATCCGATCAGAAAACGCCCTCACACGGCCGCGGCCGGCCGGCCGGTGGCTGCGGGTGTCATGAGGTGATCGTAACCAACGCCTTCGTATTCTCGTCAGCTGCAGTCTCGCTTCTCGCGCCTCCGACCAAGTTTTATGGTCGCGTTACTGGGATCAACGATCACTTCGGAGGCCGGTTGAGATGACAACCGTCACTGGCAACCCCGTGCTGTGCGTGGATCTTGACCGCACGCTCCTGCGCTCGGACGTGCTTTGGGAACTGATCGCGCTTTCGCTTGCGAAGAATCCGCTCAGCACCATTCCACTGGTCTTCAGGCTCCCGTGGGGTAGGGCTCAGCTCAGGCTCGAACTCGCCGAACGGTTCGCAGACGATTGTTCGTTACTGCCACACAACACTGAAATCCTAGAGTTGGTGCGGACCGCTCGTGATCGGGGTACGGCGACTGTTCTAGTGACGGACTTGTCCGAGGAGCATGTCCGGCAGGTGTCGGATTCGATCACTGATTTTGACTCGGTCTTCACCGTGGAGGCCGAGGCTGGGATTGGTGCCGGAGAGCAGCGAGCTCGGCAATTGGTCGAACTCTACGGCGAGCAGGGTTTCGACTATGCTGCAGCCTCCCGCGACGGCCTCGATGTGTGGCGACACGCGAATAAGGCGATCACGGTCGACGCCGGCGCATCGGTGATTGGACGGCTTGAATCGCTTGGTGTGGCGCATGAGCAGATCACAACGCCAACCTCATCGCCGCGTGCCTGGATGAGGGAACTCCGCGTCCACCAGTGGACCAAGAATTTGTTGGTTTTCGTTCCGCTAATCGCATCGTTGAGGCAACGTGATCTGAGTGACGTGGTGAACAGCGCTTTGATGTTCGCTGCATTCTGCCTCATCGCATCCGCGGTCTACATATTCAACGATTTGAGCGACCTCGCTTCCGATCGCGCGCATCCCACGAAACAGTTCCGCCCGGTTGCATCCGGCGCGATCCCAATACCCCGGGCCGTACTCGCTGCGATGATTCTCGCGGTGTGTGCGATCGCCGTGGCAAGCCTTATCGGTGTGGTGGCCGTCGGAGTTGTGGTGCTCTACGCGGGCGTGACTGTGGGCTATTCCGTGTACATAAAGAAGGTGCCGATTGCAGATGTGGTTGTCCTTGCCGGGCTATACACTGCGCGCATCGCCGCCGGCTGCGCTGCGCTGCGGGTTCTCCCATCAATCTGGTTGCTCTTATTCTCAGTGTTCATATTCTTCAGCCTCGCCCTGATGAAACGGTGTGCCGATATCACGCAGCTCGGTGAGGAGATGATCCGTCGCGGTTATGTTCCAGCGGACAGGCCAATTCTCATCACACTGGGTGTCGCATCGGGTGTCGCCTCCGTGATGGCTTTCTGCTTGTACGTCAGTAGCCTCATTCCGGGTGCACAATATCTGGCACCCTGGCTGCTATGGCTGATTGTTCCGTTGCTCTTCTATTGGATAGCCCGGGTGTGGCTGCTGACCAACCGTGGGGATATGCGCGATGACCCGGTCGTGTTCGCCCTCATGGACCGGGTGAGCATAGGCACCGGTATCAGCGTTGTCCTGATCGTTTGCGCCGCGGCGGTGATATAACCATGAGCGCTCCTTCACTGAAGGCAGCACCTTCACGGGCGCGACTCACGGGTCTGTATGCGGCGTTCGCGGCGCTATCGATCGCCGTGAATCTCGGCTCGCAATGGATGATCAACATCGTGGCGCGGGGAGAGGCTGGCGTGATCGTGTCGCTGGTCATCGGGACTCTGGCCGGAGTGCTGGTGAAATATTCTTTGGACAAGCGATACATTTTTAGATATCGTACCGGGTCGGCCGTCCAGGAGGTGCGTACTTTTGTTGTGTACGCGCTTGTGAGCGGGGTGACAACGATCATCTTTTGGGGTTTCGAGCTCGGATTCGGCGCGGCGTTTCAGTCTGCGGCTGCGAGATATCTTGGCGGCGGCATCGGATTGGTCATCGGGTACATCGTCAAGTATGCGCTGGACAAGAAATACACCTTCGCGGGGGATCCGCGCATCCCCGCTGTTGAAGTCGATGGACAGCGATGACGGCCGTAGGTTCGTGGGGACGGTTGCGCCGGGCAGAACATTTCGTTGTGTCGCTGCCGGACCGAGAGTCGGCCGGCTACTTGATCTCGTCGGCGCGGCGTCCGGGCCTAGCTGCGGGTATGCAGCGCAGTTATGGTGACGTCTCGACCAACGAGGCTGGAACGCTTTGGGATTGTCGCCGACTGGATAAGTTCATCGCCTTCGACGAACACTCGGGCGTGCTGACGTGTGAATCAGGAGTGTTACTCCGAGACATCCAAGCAACCTTCAGCCGTCGGGGTTGGATGCTGGCTGTGACCCCGGGGACGGCGATGGTAACCGTCGGTGGAGCCATCGCAAACGATGTCCACGGTAAGAATCACCAGACGCAGGCGACGTTCGGAAATCATGTACTCCACCTCACGCTTCTGCGTACCGACGGTGAGGCGATCCAGTGCTCGTTACGGGAAAACCCTGATTGGTTTCACGCCACGGTCGGCGGACTTGGGCTGACCGGCGTCATCGTAAGCGCGACACTCCAGTTGAAACGTGTACCAGGACCGTGGATCCAAGCCGAGGACATCGTTTTCGAGTCGATACCCGAATTCTTCGAACTTTCCCGCGCCTCCGAAGCAGAGTACGAGTACACCGTGTCATGGATCGATGTCACAACCGACGGCGGAAGACGCGGCATCTTCACACGCGGTAACCCCGTCGCAGCGTCCAAGCGCGAACCCGAACACAGGCGGCTGAGCTTCCCGATCACTCCTCCGGTCTCACTTGTCAACCGACTGACTCTCCCGGCGTTCAATCACGCGTATTTCCGACTCAAAGCGGCCCAAGCACGCAAACACATCGAGCACTATCGATCATTCTTCTACCCACTGGATGCCGTACGCGACTGGAACCGGATGTATGGGTCCAAAGGGTTCTACCAGTACCAAAGCGTCATTCCTCGACGCGATGCGCAGGAGGCGACCCGGGCAATGCTCACGGAATGCTCACGGGCCGGGGCAGGTTCCTTCCTCGGTGTACTTAAAACATTCGGTGATGTCCGATCTTTGGGAATGCTCAGCTTTCCCGAGCCTGGCACCACTTTCGCCCTCGACTTTCCCCAACACGGCCAGCACACAGCTGCTCTGTTCGCCAGGCTCGACAGTATCGTTCGCTCATGTGGAGGCCGGCTCTACCCGGCGAAGGACGCCCGCATGCCGCCAGACATGTTCCAGGACGGCTACCCGCGGCTGGAACAGTTCGTCAATTTCCGCGATCCAGGAATCAGTTCTGACCTGTCGCGCCGACTTTTAGGGACCTGAATGACTACCCCCACCGAACGTATTGTCGTGGTTGGCGGAACATCCGTGATCGCCCAACATACTCTTCGCACCTGGCTTGAGAATCGGGATGCGACGGTGCACCTCATTGGACGCAGCAAGTCACGACTTGCTTCGGTCGAGGCGGACCTGCGAGTACGTCTGCCCGGTTCGAGGTTCAGCCACGAAGCCATTGACCTCTGCGACATCGCGGCGATCAAACGCGTCACAGAGCAACAGACCGCTAACGGCGCCCCCGACATCGTCCTGATCGCACATGGCGCACTCGCATCGCAGACCGATAGCCAGAAGAGTCTGCACGCCGCGTCAGACCAGCTCATCACCACCGGTGTCTCTCCAGCGCTCTGGCTCGAAGCATTCGCCGCCCGGATGGCAACGGGCACGCTGGCCGTCATCGGATCCGTCGCGGGCGATCGAGGACGGCGCAGCAACTATCTATACGGAGCCGCAAAAAGCCTCATCGAACGTGTCGTACAGGGACTACAGCACCGCTACGCGGGCACAGATCTTCACATCGTTCTGATCAAGCCCGGACCCACCAGGACTCCGATGACGGAGCACTTGGCATTGGCCGGTGTCCGACTCGCCGACGTCCACCAGGTGGCCGAGGCCATCGCTCAAGCGGTGAGGAAGCACAGACGCGTGGCATATGTGCCCGGAAGATGGCGCCTCATCATGACCATCGTATGTGCCATCCCCGCACCGCTATTCAACAGGCTTGATCTGTGAACGCAACAACCGACGACGTGTGGTGGTGGCGACCCAGCGGCCGATCCACGCAAGACCACAGAAGGGCTACCCGGCGTGTCTGCACCGAATCCCACTGAAACGAAGACGCCTACGACGAAAACCCGCGCGACGAAGCCTAAGAAGCGGCGCAAAGTGCGCTCTAAATGGTTCCGGCGCATCCGGGCTGGCGTGCTCGCAGCCCTGCTCGTCGCAGCTATCCTCATCGGTATCTCAGTTGGCCAGGCTCTGAGCGCACCAGGAACAGATTCAGTCGCGGCGCGGCTCGCCGAATGGGCTCGCACGCACTCTCTCGGCTGGGTTGTCACCGACCTGGAACAGTTGCAATACACGTTCGTGACTAAACCGAAGACCGGCGGCTCGGTCGCCGGCGGTCTTCCGAAGGTCAAACACACACCGAAACCGTCTCCGAAACCAACCGGCCCGGCTTTCACGCCAGCTCCGGCACCGCTCGTGCCGTTGGTCAGCTCCCCTCTTGCAGGCGAAGGCATCTGGCGCGACCTGTACACCGTTAAGGGGCTACCTGCCGCCCGTGTTGCCTTCCTTCGCCCCGATTCCATCCACACCTCGTACTATGTGCAGGTCGTGTGGATGGACCCCAAACTGGTAAGTTTCACCCTCCATCCCGGCTATCAAGTCCCCGGAGGCACTCTCACCGCTCCCGACCAAATCCCGCCGAGTGAGATTAACACCATCCTCGCGACGTTCAATTCGGGATTCCAGATGCGTGACGCCAACGGCGGCTACTGGCAGAACGGGCAAACGATCGCACCGCTACGCACCGGTGCGGCATCGATAGTCCTGTCAACGACCGGGCAGATCACGGTCGAAAGCTGGCCCGGCGGTGTCCCGGGACCCAGCATCGCAGCGGTGCGCCAGAATCTTGACCTGCTCATCCAAAATGGCGTCATTTCCCCCGCGGCAGCACAAGCCAATGCACCCGCTTGGGGCTCTACTGTCGGCAACCGCGAGTATGTGTGGCGCAGCGCAATCGGCATCCGCCCGGACGGATCGGTGATCTCCGTGGTCGGCCCATCGATGAACATCGAGAGCTTAGCGAACATCCTCCAGCGTGCCGGGGTGGTCAACGCGATGGAGCTTGACATCAATCCGGACTGGACAAATTACATCACTTACGCGCACCCGTCACCCGGCGTCGCCGTGCCGTCGGCGCTGCCGCCGCCTGACCCCTACATCAACCCGAATCGATACCTGCAAGCGTCCTCTCGCGACTTTGTGAGCGTGCTGCCCCGTTGAAAACGGTCGCGCACAGCTGTCAGGCGTGCCAGACATCCCCGATCAATGATCTGAATCGCCATGCTGATCGGCGATGTTCGCATCTTCGCGGCGCCGTCGTATTCGCTGCCACTGGACGGACTCGCAACGATGGTGAGAACCTCATTGGCACACGTGCGCCCATAAAGTGGTCCAAGGGTGATCAGCACAAGCATCACTGCCTCCCGCCTGCCAACTCCTGGCCGACACCCGATGCGCCGACATCCCATGCACCCCGTCTGTCGCTTTGAAGAATGTTCTTAGATGAGGCTTCTACCGTCGGGTAGGTGAGCACAACGCGGCAGAACGGTTTGACCAGGCGGGGGCACAACCTGCGCCGGGTTCGTTATCTGCCGCGGGCGCGACTGGCTGACATGCTTGAGGCCATCATCTGGCTGAGCGTTGCGGTGGTCATTGCATTGTTCCTGGCCGATAGTGGGGCCGCCGACTTCCTTAGTGTTGCAGGGTCTTTCACCGGGGCAGGCATTATTGCCGGGCTGGTGGGAACGAACCTCCTGTTGATTCAGCTTCTACTGGCCGCCCGGCTGCCTGTGATCGATCGGGCGTTCGGCCATGACGTGGCGCTGGCAACCCATCAGAAGATGGGAAAGCCGATCTTCTACCTGATCACCGCGCACGTGCTGTTGTTGTGGATCGGCTACGCGTTGACGGCCCACACGAACCCTCTCGCCGAGGTCTTCGTGATGCTCAACACGCTCCCGGATATGAAAACCGCGTATCTCGGTTACGGACTTTTGGTACTGGTGGTCTTCACCTCGCTGGTGGTCGTTCGACGCAAGTTCCCATACGAGACATGGCATGCGGTGCATCTTCTCGCTTATCTCTCCGTTCTGGTGGCGCTGCCGCACCAATTCAGTACCAGCCGGCTGTTCGCCAACGGAACCGGGGGCAGGTATTACTGGCTGTTGCTCTACTTCGCGGTGGCCGCAGCAGTGTTGGTGTACCGGTTCCTGATCCCTGTTCTGCGGACGATCCGTCATGGCCTGCGGGTCAGTGATGTTACCGCCGTAGCGCGGGGGGTGTACACGATCGAGATGACGGGCCGCGGCCTGGTCGGCCTACAGGCCCGAGGCGGCCAATTCTTCGTCTGGCGCTTCTTCGCTCACGGGCAATGGTGGCACGCGCACCCATTCTCCCTCTCCGCAGCCCCTGCAGCACAGCACTTGCAGGTCACCGTCCGCGAGCTCGGTAGGGGAACAAGTGGGCTGGGTGGTCTTCCGGTGGGCACCAGGGTCGGCATCGAAGGGCCGTACGGTCTTTTCACCGACCGGGCACGCACAACCGGGCCAGCTGTTGCAGTGGCAGCCGGTATCGGAATCACACCGATCCTCTCCCTGCTCGAGCACGGCGACTTCGCCGCCGGTGAAATGACTGTGATCGTGCGCGCCCGCGACAAGAGCAGCCTGTACCTGTATGAGGAGTTGCAGCGGCTCTGTGCACAAAAGTCGGCACCTCTGTATGTGCTGCTGGGGCGCCGACCGCGAAACGGGGGCGACACCTGGCTGCCGGCCCGGGAGGCCAACCAGCAGGTGCGCCTGTCCACGATCGTTGCCGATCTGGCCGACAGGGATGTTTTCATTTGCGGGCCCCGCCAATGGGCCGACCTCGTCGTGGCGGATGCCCGGCGTTCCGGCGTTAAGAAATTCCGTATTCATCGTGAAAGGTTCAACTGGTGAGAATTCGTAGTGCGATCGCAGCCTCCCTGGCTTCTGGGGCTATTGTTCTGGTCGGATGGCAAGCTGGCACCGCCTCAATGACAATGGCGGCCGGGACCACGGTAAAGACCACCGCCCTTCCCACGCACCCGGCACAGCCGACCGGCACCCCCACCCCCACAACCACCACCAGCACCGCAGCAACCCCGGCGGCGCCGGCGACACCCGTGGCCGTAGCGGCCCCACCGAGTGCTAAAAACGGGACCTTTGCCGGCAGCGCGGTGCAAACACCGTACGGGACCGTCCAAGTGCAAGCAGTGATCTCCGGCGGCAAAATCACCGATGTGGTCCCGCTCAGTCTGACTGACGTCGGCTCGACGTCCACCGAAATCGACAACCAGGCCGTCCCAATACTGAAATCCGAGGTGCTTGCCAGCCAAACCGCCAAAGTGAGCGCAGCCAGCGGTGCCACCTACACCAGCCAGGGATACCTCACCTCGCTGCAAGCGGCCCTTGACGCGGCCAACTTCACAGCATAAACGTCCCGACGCGAATGAATGATCGCACCGGGAGGGATGTGGCCGCCACCCAAGTCACGCGTGTGTTTGACACGATGGGCACCACCGTCAGCCTGGTACTGCATGGCCGGTTGACTGCTGACCGGCTCGAGGAGGTCGTCGGGCAGGTCGCAGCAGTATTCACGGCCGCCGACGCACGCTACAGCCTGTACCGGCCCGAATCAGAACTCTCATGCATTTGCCGCGGCGACCTGAGGTTGCCGGACGCCTCCGGGGAGCTGCGGCACATGTATGATCTCGCCATTGACTGGCGCAACAAAACAAACGGGGCGTTCACCCCCCACCCAGGCGATGGCAGCATCGATCTTTCCGGAGTCGTCAAATCATGGGCCATCGCCCAGGCCGGCACGATCCTGCGCAAACAAGGACTTCACTGCTGGTGCATCAACGCCGGCGGCGACGTGCTGACCAGCGGGCATACCGGAAAAGTGCCGTGGATCGTCGGCATCATCAACCCGGCCGAGCGCACCGCCCTGATGGCATCTGTACGCATGTCTCAAGCCCTGCCCGCACTCGCCACCTCAGGATCAGCCGAACGCGGCGAACATATTTGGACTCACACGCAGGATGCTGGCGGCCGGTTCGCGCAAGTCAGCGTGCTCGGACCTGACATCATCACCGCCGACGTACTGGCCACCGCAATCATCGCCGGCGGGCAGGACACCCTGAACCTTGCCACCTCCAGCTGGCCGGTCGACGTGTTGGTCATCGACAAGGAGGGTGACATGCTGGCCACCCCCGGCTTTTCCGCATTGCTGGCCACGTGAGGCATCACAACGGCCCACCCAAACGCCGACTCCGGCATCCGGCGATATCCGCTCTCGCGGTGGTGCTTACGGTCGTACTCGGAATCAGCGCATGCTCCTCTTCCGACAACCCGCAGCCATCCGACACAGTGCCAGCCCGCACAGCGTCAGCCTCGCCTGCGCCGCAGCCAACAGCCCCGAACGAAGTCACGGGGCCACCATTGACGCACGTCGTGATCCTTGTCGAGGAAAACAGGCCGGCCACATCGATCCTCGGCAACCAGAGTGCCCCATATCTGAACTCGCTAGTCAGGCAGTTCGCTTCCGCAACGGCGAGCTAGTTGATAGATCGAATCTCCTTGCGAGTACAGGGCGATGAGCTGCTCGACTTGGTCAGGAGTCAGTTGCGGCGCGGCTTTCTTGGGAATACGTCGCTTGGGGCGTGGCGTAGAGGTTGAAGTGCGAGCCTTATCTATCAAGTCATTAAGTTGACGAGTTGACGAGTTGACGAGTTGCCGAATTTGAATTGCAGTAAGTTCTTAGGATCCCCACCAAATTGATTATGGTTATCATTATCGATAACCAATATTACAGAGGTAAGAGACGCCGATATGGCGTCTCTTCTCGTTGCACCGGTACATGTTGTGGATAACTGCTTGGGCACGTTTGGAACCGTTGACCTCTGGGTGAATTGTTCGAACAGTACTTAGAGTTGTTGCACCGGTACATGTTTTTAGCTCGAAGTTGTGACTGACTCACCTCTGTTGACTTTTCCACAGATGTACCTGTGAGCTGTATTTCGCGGTCATATTCAGGCTTGCAACGAGGCGCTAACGCGCTCATGATGAAGCGCAGAAGTGAGTCCATTCATGTATGCCTCGTGTTACCAATGTTGAGCACTATCGTCGTCACCAGTTCCTGCAGATGCTGTTCAGTGAGTATTTGCGGGTTCGGGGGCCGTTGAATATTGCCTTCGGGGGCCACTGGTATTGCGTTTCGGTGCCGGGCTGTCGCGCGGTCGGGGGCCACTGGCGCCCGACCGCGCGAGCCTTTATGCCTTGACCTGGCCGGCGGTGTGTTCTCGCATGTTGTGGCCGCCGGTCTCGACCCAGATGGTGTTGTGCACGATGCGGTCCATGATCGCGTCGGCGTGAACGCCGGAGCCGAGGCGCTGGTGCCAATCCTTTTGGGCGTATTGGGTGCAGAACACCGTTGATGCTTGGTCGTAGCGTCGTTCGAGGAGTTCCAGGAGCATGCTTCTGGTGCTCTCGTCGGGTTCGTCGAGGAGCCATTCATCGATCACCAGGAGCGTGAACGCGGTGTACTTGTTCAAGAACTTCGTCGTGCCGGAGGGTTTATCGCGGGCCAGCTGCCAGGCCTCTTCGAGCTCCGGCATCCGAATGTAATGCGCTCGCACCCGGTGCAGGCACGCGGCCTTCGCCAGCGCGCAGCCCAGATATGATTTCCCCGACCCGGTGAATCCTTGGAACACGACGTTCTGCTGCCGGTCGATGAACGAGCACGTCCCCAGGCCCGCGATCATCGACCGGTCAAGGCCGCGTTCCTCGGCGAGATCCAGGCGGCGCAGGTCCGCATTCGGATATCGCAGGTTCGCCCGGCGGATCAGCCCCTCGACCTTGGTTTGGGTGAAGACGGAATGAGCGTCATCGACGGCAAGTTTGATCTTCTCCTCGAATGCCAGACCGAGGGTGAGGGTGTCGTCTTGGGCGTCGAAGGCGTCCAACAGGGTGGCCACGCCCATTTCGCGGAGCTTGCGTTTGGTCTCGATATCGATCCGGCTCATCGTGCACCGCCTCCGGCGTAGTAGTCGGCGCCGCGGACATATCCGCCGGATTCGGGTTCGGTGGGTTCGAAGCGCGGAATCCTGCGGGTGCCCGCCTTGTCTTGCCCGGTCTCCAGGATCGGTTGCAAGTGCGCATACCGGGGCGAGCGAACACGACCGTCCAGCGCGATCTGGCACGCCTTTTCCACTCGCTCACTGGAATACCGGCGGCTCAGCCGCAGCGCTGCGAGAGCGGCGTCGAAGCCTTGCTCTTCCACGGGAACGGCCTCGAAAATCCTGTTCACCACGGTCACCATGTGGGGGCCGACACGTTCCGCCCACGCCCGAATCCTGACCGTGTCCCACTCCCGATACTTCTCTCCCTGCGGCTGGTCGGCATCGTTCGTGCGGTATTCGTTCACGACATGCTCGCCGAACAACAGGTGGCTGGTGAGCCGCTCATGATTGCGATAAATCTCCAGCAGTTGCGTGGTGATGCGCAGATCGACGCCCTGCCCGATCTGCGCGTAGGGGGCGGAGTAGAAGTTCTTCTCCCAGACCACATGCCCGTTCTTCTGCACCCGACGCCCAATAATCCACCGGCTGATCTCGTATGGGGCCGACGGCAGCGGCCGCAACAGCGCCTTCTCCTCGGTTTCGAACACGCTGAGGCGGGAGCCGGCACGTTTCTGGAACGGTTCCCGGTTATAGGCATCCATCCGCTCCCGGATCGCGGCCCGCAGCTCGGGGAGCGTTCCGAAGCTCCGATGACGTAACCCTGCGATCACCCAGGTGGCAACATGAGAGACCGTGTTTTCCACGCTCGCTTTGTCTTTTGGAGCCCTCGGCCGGCCCGGCAGCACCGCTGCCGAGTAATGCGCAGCCATCTGGCGGTAGGCGTCGTTCAACACGATCTCGCCCTCTCGAGGGTGTTTGATCACTCCGGTCTTCAGATTGTCGGGCACGATCCGGGGAACCGTTCCGCCGAACCACTCAAACATCGCGACATTGGCCAGCAGCCAAGTATCTTGCCGCATATCCAACGCCGGCTCGACGAACGCATACCTCGAAAACGGCAGGCATGCCACGAACAAATACACCCGAGACGTCTCTGCTGTCACCGGGTCGGTGAGCTGCATCGTCGGCCCCGACCAGTCGACCTCGACCGTCCGCCCAGCCTTATGACCCACCCGCGACGCCGCCCCCGTGACCAGGGTATGCATCGCGTATGCCTTGCAGAACCGGTCATAACCCATCGCCGGCTGCCCCGTCACAGCGCACCCGTCGACGTATTCGCCGTGGAGCAGCTTCAGCGTCACCCCGACTTTGGCGAGCTCTTTATGCACCCCGTCCCAATCGGGCTGCACGAACACACTTTCATGCTCGCCGCGACCCGGGAACAGCAACGCATACACCTCAGCATCGCTGCGGTCCGCGTGACCGTCACGGCCGATACCGGCCTTCTCAGCGGCGTCGAACACCGCCAGCACGCTCTTGCGCGACATGCCCTGCGCGAGAGCGATCGCGCGCCCAGTCATGCCCTCAGCGCGGAGTTCAAGCACCAGTTTCGCCTTGATCCTTCGTACCATTACTAGTTACTCCTTCCGCCGCGTGCCTATACACGCAGCGGAAGGAGCTAAGCAGATGGCCCCCAACGGAAATATTCGGTGGCCCCACACCGCGCTACTCGCCGGAACGACCAGTGGCCCCGAACGTCAATATCGGTGGCCCCCACAAGCGCAAATACTCACAAGATGAGCGGACATCCGCCGTTTGGCGCGCAGGTCATGCTCAACGGCCACGAGTACGTGACGTGCCTGGCAGCCGCCGCGGGCATCGATATCGCGAA
>Ga0208357_1000827_pt1 | contig 23696 bp, 24 predicted proteins | sample NGESurdeep092012_6_FD_184487 | JGI IMG/M metagenome (GOLD analysis project Ga0208357, IMG submission 184487) | Arctic peat soil microbial communities from Barrow, Alaska - NGEE Surface sample F52-2 deep-092012 (SPAdes) | ecosystem: Environmental > Terrestrial > Soil > Wetlands > Peat ...
GGCGTGCAGGTGCCTGCTCACGTCGCCGATCAGATCGGTGGTGAAGCGGCGTTCGGCGAAACGCCACCGACCGTTGTGGCGCTCGAACCGGTCGCGGTAACGCCCGGCCACGATGGTCTGGAGGCCGAAACCCTCGACGGCCTGGAGGACGGTGAAGTATGACTGGGCCTCCGCCGATCCGGCCTCCTCGTCGAGCTCGATCCGCACGTTGGTGGTGACGTGTTTGGTCCGCGGCGTCCCGTCCTCGTGCATCTTGATGGTCGACGACAGCAGTTGGTAGATCTTCTCCCGGCCCCGCAGGCCGGCGGCCACACCGTCGACACCGATGGTGGCCTCGGCCAGCAGGGCCGACACACCCTCGAGGTCTCCGTCGTCCACAAAGGCGGCGTAGGAGTAGATGAGGTTCTCGATGGATCGCTCGGCATCGGACATCGCGCCGACGGTACTTGAGGATCAGCCGGGAATGTTCATCAACTCGATCCGGACGCCGTCAGGGTCGGTGCAGTAGACGAAGTCGAGCGTGGTCCCGAACGTGGTCCGGGTCTCGGCCACCACCGTCCCGCCCAGACGCTCCACCGTCTCCGCCACCGCGTCCACGTCGTCCACCCGGATCGACAGATGGGTGAGCCCCAGTTGGTTCATGGGACGTCGAACGGGTTCGCCGATCTGATCCGGAGTGGTGAAGTGCAGGAGCTCGATGGCCACTGCGTCGCGGCGGACGAACTGGGAACGCAGAGACACCCCGTCGAGCTCCATGAGCCGACCGAATTCGTCACCCACGGCATGGGACTCGGCCGGAACGAAACCGAGGCCCTCGCAGTAGAAACGCATGGACCGCTCCAGGTCCGTAACGCAGATCCCGAGGTGCGAGAACGTGGTTGTCATGGTGGTCTCCTCCATCGTGGGGCAGAGCTTTCCCGATCCAGAGCCTCGACACAGATCATCGGCGGTCACCAGCCCACCGGTCATACTGTCCGGGTGCGCCCCACTCCGCCGGGTCCGGGGGACTTCGCCGGATCGGGAGACCTCGAGACCGGCAAGGCCGACCTGCCCACCCGATTTCGACGGCACGCCCAGGTCATGGCCCGCCACGGGCGGTCACCACTGTCCGTCGCCCTCATGCGGGGCGCGGCCGACGACCTCGAAGCCGGGGGGATCGTGGCCGAGCTCTACAACGGCGTGCCCCTGCCGGCCGGACAGGCCCCGGCGCTCCGACTCTTGGCCGCTCTCCACCGCCTGGTCCTGGCCGGTCAGGCCCCCGAACTGGCCGACTACTACCCGAGCGTGGGTGGGAATCTGCCTCCCGAAGGCGCTTGGGCGGTGGCCGAGGCCACTCTGAGGGCCCATGCCGCCGACCTCGGCGTGGTGCTCCGCCGCGGCGTCCAGACGAACGAACCGGGACGTTCGGCTGTCCTTTTCGGCGTGCTCCTGTGGACGGCCGACGCCTACCGCCGACCCATCCGGCTCCTCGAGATCGGCGCCAGCGCCGGCTTGAACCTCCTGGCCGAGAACTTCGCCTATCGGAGCAACGGCGCCCTCTACGGCGACCCCGATTCCCCCCTCGTCTTCGAGGGACCCTGGGTCGACACGCCGGTCCCCGATCCGGCCGAGGCCCAGTCGCATCTGACTGTCGTCGATCGACGCGGTTGCGACATCGCACCCATCGACGCCACGGCCCGCGACGGTCAGCTGGCCCTTTTGTCTTACATCTGGCCGGACGAGCCCAAACGTCTGGCCCGGATGCGCTCGGCTCTCCAGGTGGCGGAGAGCTTCCCGCCCATCGTCGACGAAGCGCCGGCCGGTGAATGGCTCCGGGGCGTTCTAGCCGAGCGCCAAAGTGGAACGGTCCAGCTCGTCTGGCAGTCCGTCTTCGCCCAGTACCTCACCGACGAGGACCGCGGAGATCTCACCGTGAACATGGAAGCAGCAGGAGCCCAGGCCACCGACGACGCACCCGTCGTCTGGGCCCGGATGGAGCCTTCCACCGATCCTCTCCAGGGATTCCGGGTCACTGTCACCTGTTGGCCCGGAGGCCGGGAGACGCTCCTGGCCCGGTCGGGCGACCATGGTCCGCCGGTGCGCTGGACCGACGTCTGACGGGTTTCCGCCGCCCTCTCAGGATCCTGCGGGATCCTCCAGCTGTTCCATGAACTCGAGACGGATGTTCCCGGGCGCTTCGACGAAGACGATCCGTCGGCGGCCGAAGGTGCCGCTGACCTCGGCCGGACCCCACAGCACGGTGTGACCCTCGATCTCGGCGTCGAGATCGTCGGTGAACAGCGCCGGGTGAAGGAAACAGTCGTCGGGCAGATCGACGGCATCCTCGTAGAGAGCCCGGGTGAAAAGGGTGATCATGATGGATCCGAGGTAGACATCGGCCCGTTCCCCGCCATGCCAGGGCATCCGGTCGCGGACCTCGGCCCCCGCCGCTTGGTAGAAGCCCACGGCGGCATCGAGATCGGACACTTTGACGGCCAGGTTGGCCATACCGGTGACGGTCACCTGTGCTCCTCTGCTCTCGACGGCCCGGTGGTCATGTCCGGAGAATCGACCCGGGCCGGGCGTCGAGACCTTCGGCCACCGGTTCGTTGTCGACCCGGATGGGTACGCCGTTCACGAACACGTGGGTCATCCCGACCGGCGCGTCGGCCGTCAGGCGTTCCCCGTCGGCCGGGAAGTCCCGCAACCGACGGAGCGGGCCGGGGGCCACCGTGTCGGGATCGAAGACGCAGAGGTCGGCCGCCTTGCCCACGGCCACGGTTCCCCGGTCAGCCAGGCCGTAGACGGCAGCCGGCTCCCCCGTCAGCTTGTGGACGGCACGTTCGAGGGGCATCACCTGACGATCACGCACCCAGACGCCGAGCAGGTCGGTGGCGAAGCAGGCGTCGCAGAGCTGCGAGACGTGCGCCCCGGAGTCGGCCAGTCCGAGCAGGACGTTGTCGCGGGGCAGGAGCCAAGCGATCCCCTCGGCGTCATCGTTGGCCAGCACCGATAGAAACCGCGTCTCCAAGAGGTCGTCGAGGGAAACGTCGAGCATGACATCAAGGGGAGTACAGCCCCACTCCTCGGACAGCTCGACCACGCCCCTGCCCACCAATTCCGGTCGCGCCGTCGACTCGGCCACCGACACCGACGGCCAGTTGAAGGGCAACCCCCCTCCTCCATTCCCTCCCGACATTTCCTCCCAGGTGGAAGCCCGCCAGGCCGGGTCGCGGTAGGCGGCCATCCGGTCCTCGGTGCTCAGGTCCATGAGCTTCGAGAAGCTCGGTCGGCTGTTCAGGGTGAAGGGCTCGGACAGGTTCATCTGGAACACGAGTGGTCGGCACGACACCTGCGGCCAGACCTCGACGCCGCGGGCCCGGGCCTCGTCATTCCGGTGGACGACCTTCTCGTGGTAGGGGTAGCCCTTCACCGTCAACAGGGCCGTCCAGGTGACCGGTCGGCCCACTTCCTGTTGCAGGTCGGAGACCTGGCTGTGTGAGATGACGTTGGCCGGTAGCAGGGCCACCACGCCCTTGTTGGCATGGCGCAGAGGAGCGAGAAGGGCCCGCAGCTCGTCGAGGTCCCCCACTCTGGACGGCACCGGGCGCCCACCGTCACCGTTGTGGGTGGGCGAGGCGCTGGTGGCAAAACCGGCGGCACCGGCGTCCATGGCCTCGGCCACCACCCCCTGCATCCGTCTCAACTCTTCCGGAGTGGCGGCCCGCTCATAGGCCGCTTCGCCCATGACGAAAAGCCGCACGGCGGTGTGACCGACGTAGCAGCCGTAATTGAGCGACGTCCCTCGACGTTCAACGGCGTCGAGGTACTGCGGAAACGATTCGAACTCGTCCCAAGGAACCCCAACCGACAAGGTGTCGAAGCTCATGTCCTCCACGTGCTGGAGGGTCCGGGCCAAGAGGGCCACATTCTCCGATTTGATAGGAGCGATGGAGAAACCGCAGTTCCCGGCGATGACCGACGTGACGCCGTGAAACGAGGAGGGGGTGAGCCAGGGGTCCCAGAACACCTGGGCGTCGTAGTGGGTGTGAATGTCGATGAATCCGGGCGAGACGATCTGGCCCGAGGCATCGAACTCACGGGTCCCGCTCAGCCCTTCTCCCACGCCGACGATGAGCCCATCGGACACAGCCACGTCAGCCTGGTACCCGGGGGTACCGGTGCCGTCGATGAGCGTGCCTCCCCGTATGACGATCTCACCGTCCATGGCCGTCCCTTCCGATCGGTGTTCAACTGCAGGCGCCGACGAGGCCTCTTTTGGGTTTCTCATCCCGCCGTGCCCGACAGTAGGGCCAGGACCGGAGTCACGTCACCTCGCCGAAGACGGCGCCGGAGACCTCCGAAGGCGCTCGACCGGTCTGGAATATGGGCCAGCCGATCTCGGTCCGCCAGGCCGACTCGTCAGACGTGTCGTGGCGTCCCACCAGATAGCGCTCACGAATCGGTCCATCGACACTCAGAGCGTGCTCGGTGACATAGGTGGCCAAGGCCCCGTAGGCGCGGTCGATATCGGTGTGCGCACCGGCATGGACTGTGGTGGCCAGCTCGACCGCCGGCAGGGTCTCGGCCTTGACCCGGCCGACTGGTCGGAGAGGCGCGGCCGACGGCAGGAAGATGGTCACCTCACCCCGTTCGTCGGCGAAGAAGTCGGTGGAGACAATGCCCCCGGGAGGTCCGGCGGTGGGTACGTCCTGTCCGGCCAGAGTGGCGTAGAGCTCCCCGATCGCCCCCTGAAACCGAGGCCCCAGATCCTCGAGATCGATGACGTCGGAGATGGCGGCCGACCGGATCGGCTCGTCGCGTCGGTACTCGATAGCCAGGGCCGATGGTGGACCCTGAAGCAACTCCCGCAAGGAGGCAACCGCCCCTTGGGTCTCGGTCAGCTGTTGCTCCAGCCGGGCCAGGTGCGTGGCGATGAGGTCATTGCGCGTCCGAAGGTCAGGAGTGGCCAGGACGTCGCCGATCCCCTCCAGCGGCATGTCGAGGTCACGGAAGCGACGAATTACCTGGGCGGTGGGAATCTGCTCGGTTCCGTAGCGACGGTATCCCGACCCGGAATCGACCTCAGCGGGGACCAGAAGCCCGAGGCGGTGATAGTGGCGGAGAGTCTTGATGCTCAGGTGGGTGGCCCGGGAGAAATCGCCTATGGCGAGGAACGACGGCACGTCCTCCAGTCTTGACCCTCCCAATAGGGGAGAGTCAAGGTCCCAAGAAAGCCTTGACTCTCCAGGTGAGGTACGGACGAAGGTGTCTTCAGGCCACGGGGGCCGAACTGGAAGGGAGACCGAAGACCCATGGAGACTGAGCTCACCGGCGTCATCGCCGACCACATCACCGCCGTCAATGCTTTCGACACCGACGCCATCGTCGCCACCTTTGCGCCGGATGCCTATGTCAACGACGCCCGTCGGGAAATCAGGGGTATCGATCACATCCGACGGTGGATCGACAAGGAGATGGTGGGAGACCGCGTCACCATGGAGGTGCGTGAGGTCGTCGACCACTACGGCGACACCATCGTGCGGGCTCGCTACGACGGGACCTACGACAAGACCAACCTTCCCGACGAGTTGGTGATGTCGAACTACTTCAGTGTCCGAGACGGAAAGATCATCAGCCTGGCTGTCATCTTCAATCAGGACTCGCCCTACTGATCGATCCAGACAGAAAGTGTTGACTTCACTTAGCTCAGATGGGCGCTCCGTCCGGATGAGCCTCGGCGTAAGCCTTAACCGCAGCTATTGTCGTCCTTATCCCCCGCTGGGAACTATCAGTCGACGGTTGCGTCGATACGAAACCTATGGCCCTGACAGACCCAACATCTCGGTGACGCCGTGGTCCCGACCGGCGGTGTAACCGCCATCGACGATGAGTGAATGGCCGGTGATGAACGAGGCGTCACTCGACAACAGGAAACAGGCCGCGGCGGCGATCTCCTCGGGTTGACCGAAGCGTCCGAGCTTGTGCTCCTTGATGATCTCGTGGCGGGGCGTCTCCATGCCGACCATGCCAAAAATATTTGATGTCATAGGAGTGTCGATGAACCCGGGGCAGACGGTGTTCACCCGGATGCCCATCCCGGCGTAGTCGATGGCCATGTTCTTGGTCAGGATGACGACGCCTCCCTTCGACGCGCTGTAGGCGCTCCCTCCGGCCGTCCCTTCGATCCCTTCGATACTGGCGATGGTCACCACCGCGCCCCTGGCCCCGTCGACCAGATCCTGCTCGAGCATCTGGGTCAGGGCGTGCTTGGCCACCAGGTAGGTCCCGAACAGGTTGACGTCGACCACGCGGTGCCACTCGGCCACGTCGACCATGTGGACCGCACCTCCCCCGGCCACCCCGGCGGCGTTCACGGCGCCGTCGATCCGGCCGAAGAGACGAACTCCCTCGGCCATCATGGCTTTGACGGAGTCCTCGTCACTCACGTCGACGGTGGTGAAGGCGTAGGTGCCCTCGTCTCCGGCTGACCCGGGGCGGTCGCTCGTCGGAGTGATGTCGGCCCCGAGGACCCGGGCCCCCTCCTCCAGGAGCCGGGCGGCCGTCGACCGACCGATCCCCGAAGCCGCCCCGGTGACAACGACGTTCTTTCCGGCCAAGCCCCGCATCCCTTTTCTCCTTCGCCGTGGACCGGACACCGGCCCGTTTCCCCTGGTCCCGTGATTCTGACCGGGTCGGGCCCTGTCCGCCCGCCGGCCGGTCCCGGCCATTGCCAGGGCTTGAACAAACTGATAGTAACTGTTCAATTGTATTGGAGGGGATCCGGATGGAGACAAGCGTCGCCGATGACGTCACCACCGAAACGAGGATCCTCGATGCGGCCGAAGCCTGCCTCAGCCGGCTCGGACTCCGGCGGGTTTCCATGACCGACGTGGCCGTCCAGGCCGGGGTGTCGCGGGGATCGGTGTACTTCCACTTCGGAGACCGGGCCACCCTGGTCGACGCCGTTCTCACCCGGGTGGCCACCCGTTTCGTCGAAAGCAGTATGTCGGCCGTCCGCAGTCGGCGGACTCTGGCCGGACAGGTCGGCGAAGCGGCCGTCTTCATCCGGCAACATCTCGGCGACGAACTTCTCACCCTCCGGCTCCCGGCCGAAGGGGACAGTCTGTTGGCCACCCTCCTGAGTGTCCAGATCGAACGTCTCCTCTCGGAGTGGATCGAGTTCTGGCTCCCCTTCCTGGCTGACGCCGAGAAGCGCGGCGAGATCCGGACCGGGCTCGATCATCGCCGGGCCAGCGAATGGATCGTCCGGACCATGCTCTCCTTCGCCGTCATGCCCTCGGTCACCTTCGACATGGACGACCCCGACGCCGTCCGCTCCTTCGTGCACGACCATCTCATCGCCGGCTTGGCCGCCTGACCCGAAAGGAACTGTCATGAAATTCGCCCTCTTCTACGAGATCCCGGTGGCTGAGCCTTGGGACGCCGAGTCCGAGCATCGGGCCTACAAGAACACGCTGACCCAGGCCCTGGCCGGAGAGAAGTTCGGCTGGGACGCCTTCTGGACGGTGGAGCACCACTTCCTCTCCGAGTACTCCCACTGTTCGAACCCCGAGATCCTCTACGGGGCCATCGCCGCCCAGACGAGCCGGATGCGTCTCGGCTACGGCGTCCGGCTCATGCCCCAGCCCTACAACCACCCCGTCCGGACGGCGGAGTCGGTGGCCGTCCTCGACCTCATCTCCGACGGCCGGGTCGACTTCGGCACCGGCCGGTCGGCCACCCGCATGGAAATGGAAGGCTTCGGCGTGAACCCGGCCGAGACCCGGGCCATGTGGCACGAGGCCATCAGCCACGTCGTCGGCTGTTGGACGAACGACGAGTACGAATTCTCGGGCCAGTTCTGGAATATGCCCAAACGCCGGGTCATCCCGAAGCCCCTCCAGAAGCCTCACCCGCCCATCTGGGGGGCCACCACCAGTGAGGACGGCCACCGCCAGGTAGGTGAGTTCGGCCTCGGCCTCTGTTCCTTCGCCGTCGGGATCTCCCCGTCCGAGATCAAGACCAAGGTGGACATCTACCGGGACGCCGTGGCCGGCTGCACCGAACCACTGGGCGCCTTCGTGAACAACCAGGCCGCCACCTTCACCATGGCCCTCTGCGCACCGGACCGGCAGCAGGCCATCGACGCCGCCCGGCAGTCCTTCGAGTGGTATCCGGCCAAGGGGGCCCGGCAGATCGCCACCCTGACCGACTGGATGGCCGAGCGCCAGGAGGATCTCGGCAGCTACTCCTATGCCGCCGACCTGAAGAAGACCGAAGACGCCGGCCTCCTCGACATGATCAGCCTCGAGTACCTGATCGACACGCCGGCCTGTGTCTTGGGCACTCCGGAGGAGTGCATCGAGACCTGCCGCCTCTACGAGGAAGCGGGCATCGACCTGCTCCTATGCCTGGTGAACCCCTACAACGTGGCCCACGAGACGGTCATGCAGACCATCGAGCTGATGGGCACCCAGGTCATCCCCAAGTTTCGCTGATCTCCGGATCCCGGCGGGGCCCGCGCCAGTCGTCTTAAATACGAGGCAGCGCCGCGGAGATGTGCAACGAGGCGCAGCTATGAATTGGGGGGCGTTGTGAATTTGAGGATCGACCCGGAACTGGCCGCCGTGCTGGCCGAATTGCCTATGGATCCCGCCGGGAACCTGGGCGACGAGAACATGATCCAACTGATGCGCTCGACGCCCGAGATCCTGGCCATGCTCGGAACCGATCTGCCCACCGACGACCGGGTGACGGTGAAGAACGCCGAGGTTCCCGGGCCCCCTGAGGCCTCGAGCGTGCCCGTCCGGATCTACACCCCGAAGGCCGGGGCCAAGAACAAGAAGAAGCCGGCCCTTCTCTACTTCCACGGGGGCGCCTTCGTCATCGGCGACATGTACTTGGAAGAGCAACGCTGTCTGCGACTGGCCGCCGACGCCGGCTGCGTGGTCTTCTCGGTCGACTACCGGCTGGCCCCGGAGAACCCCTTCCCGGCCGGGGTGGAGGACTGTTACGGCGCCCTGGCCTGGCTCGGTTCCCAGGTGAAGGAGCTCGGGATCGACATCGACCGGATCGCCGTGGGGGGAGCCAGCGCTGGTGGGGCGCTGTCGGCCGCCGTGGCCCAGATGGCCCGGGACCGAAGCGGAGTACAGCTGGCCTTCCAACTCCTGATCTACCCGGTGATCGACGACCGGATGGAGACCCCGTCGATGAAGGCGTTCAGCACCACGCCGGTCTGGACGTCGGGGAGCAACGCCCAGATGTGGGACCACTACCTGGGGGTCAAGCGGGACTACGTCTCCAACTACGCCGCCCCGGGGAGGTCCAACGATCTGGCCGATCTCCCACCCGCCTACATCATGACGGCCGAACTCGATCCCTTGCGCGATGAGGGCATCTCCTACGGCCAGCGGCTGATGCAGGCCGGGGTGGCGGCCGAGCTCCACTGTTTCGCCGGGGCCTGTCACGGTTTCGACCTGATCGCCCCGAACATCGAACTGTCGCGTCGGGCCCTCGACGAGCAGGTCCTGGCCCTGGCCCGGGCCCTCGGTTCCTCCGGGGACTGACAGCCACAAATCACGCCGGCGCGGTCAGGCCGCTCGCCAGGAGGCCGGATCACCCAGATCGATCCGTCGGGTCAGATCGACGGCGTCGAGCAGACGCCGGTCGTGTGACACCAGGAGGACGGTCCCGCCAAAGCCCGACAGGGCTTCCTCGATCTGCTCGACGGCGGGGACATCGAGATGGTTGGTGGGTTCGTCGAGGACCAGGAAGTTGACCTGTCGGGCCTGGAACATGGCCAACTCGGCCCGGGTCCGCTCGCCCGGTGACAGAAGTGACCGGGGCCGGCTCAGATGTTCGGCGCCCAGTCCGAACTTGGCCAGGAGCGACCGGGCCTCGGAGACGGTGAGCCCGCCGCGGTCCATGACCCGGTCGAGAACCGACTCCTGCTCGGATCCGTCGTCTCCGGCGGCCAAGCGGCGGTTCTGGCCCAGTTGGCCGACCACCACACTGGGGCCGAGCCAGGCCGTCCCCGACTCCAGGGGCAAGTGGCCGAGGAGAGCCTCCACCAACGAGGTCTTCCCCGAACCGTTCGGACCGACGAGGCCGATCCGTTCGGCCCAGCCGATCTCGAAGGTGACCGGGCCCAGACGGAAGTCACCACGGGCGATGACGGCGTGGTCGAAACGGGCTACCACCGCTCCGGCCCGGGGGGCCTGGTCGATGGTGAAGCGGAGGTCCCAGCCCTCCCAGGGCTTCTCCAACGGATCGAGGCGCTCCATGGCCCGTTCCGTCTGCCGGGCCTTCGACGCCAGCTTCTCGGTCCGGTTGATCCGGAAGTCCCGTTGGGCTTTGTCATGGTCACGGGGATCGCCTTTCTCCCGCTTCACCGCCGAGGTGGCCCACTGCCGCTCCCGTCGGGCCCGGTCGGTCAGTTCCTTCCGCTGGGCCTGGTTGACGGAATAGGCCTCTTCGGCATGGCGTCGGGCCGTCCCTTTCTCCTCCAGATAGGCCGACCATCCCCCGCCGTAGACCCGTCCGGTGTGGTCGTGTTCATCGATCTCCAGCACCGAGGTGACAGTGGCGTCCAGAAAGGCCCGGTCATGGGAGACGACGACGATCCCACCGGACCGCTCGGCCACCACCGCTTCCAAGCGCTCGAGCCCGTCGAAGTCGAGGTCGTTGGTGGGCTCGTCGAGCAGGGTGACATCGAAACGGGAAAGGACGATGGCGGCCAGAGCCATCCGGGCCGCCTGTCCACCGGACAAGGTGGCCGTCTCCTGTCCGACGATGTTCCGGGGCAGGCCGAGATCCCCCAGGGTGGAACCGATCCGGCCGTCGATGTCACCGGCCGACAGGTTCTCGTAGCGTTCGAGGGCCACGGCGAACCTCTCCTCGGCCCCCGATTCGCCCCGGCCGAGGGCCTCGCCCGAGGCAGCCAACTCTGACTCGGCCGCCGCCACCCCCGTCCGCCGGGTGAGAGCGGCACCGACTGTCTCACCGGGTCGGCGTTCGGGTTCCTGGGTCAGGTAACCGACGGTGGCCCCCGGTGGGTCGCGCCGGACGGAGCCGGCATCGGGTTCTTCCAGTCCGGCCAGGAGCCGCAAGAGGGTGGACTTCCCGACCCCGTTCGGGCCCACCACACCGATACAGGAGGTGGGCGCGATGGTGAGAGAGACGTCCTTCAGAACGGTATGCGCACCATGGTCGAACGACAGCCGACTGGCGACCACGGTGGTGGGAATGCGAGAACGGGCGAACACGAGGAGCCTCCGAGGAGTAGGGACAAGGACCGGAAGGCGGGCGTTCTCATCGCACCTCTCCAGTCTACGACGCTCCTTCGTCGGCTCGGACCCTTTAAGGGTGGCTGGCCGGTCCTCCCCGGTCGCTCAGTGATGGCAGACGACCGGACCGGAAGCGTTCGATATCGGCGGCCAGACCGCTCTCGGGCGCGGTGCCGGTGGCCAGGTCGGCCAGGACCTGGCCGAGGAGAGGGGCGAACTTGAAGCCGTGACCGGACGTCCCCGAACCAATCACGATCCGGCCCACCCGGTCGATGACGAAGTCGCCGTCGGGCGAGTTGTCGTAGAGGCATCGTTCGGTGCTCACTGGTTCTGACGCCAACCCGGGCAGGACCCGCTCCGCCGCCGCCGACAGCTCGGCCACCAACCCGGCGTCGGGACCGTCGGAACCGTCGCCCGTGAGACGGTGGAGCGAGACAGCCGGGCCGGCACCGTGGAGAGCGATCTTCACCAGTCCGGCCCGATGGACCGGAAGTCCGTAGAACCAGGGGTGCCGGCGCTCGACGAAGACGGGGACGTCGTCGATGGTTCCCGTCACCGGAGCCAGATAGGCCGCCTGTTCGAGAGTGGGCAACGACCGGAGACCGACGTCGGCGCCGGAACCGCTGCCGGCCACCAGCGGTCCCGTCCACGGACCGGCACAGACGACGACCGACGAAGCCCGGAGTTCGTCCTCTTTGCCGTCGGTCTCCAGGACTACCCGGACCCTACGCCCGTCGTCCTCCAACCGGACCACTCGCGTCTGCTGCCGGACCTCGAACCCGCCCCCGGTCTGCAGGGCGGCCAGAACGGCGTCGGCGGCAATGACACCGGAGTCCGGTTCGAAGACGGCCCGTCCGGGAACTTCGAGCACCGGGAACCGGCTCGCCACCTCCCCCGCTCTCATCTCCTCGTAGCGGGTCCCGGCCGCGTCCATCGACGTGGTCAGAACGTCGAGGTCGTCGCCGAAGGTGACCTGACCGGTGGTGGTCAGGAGGCTCGTCCCCGATTCGGCTTCGAGCTCGGCCCACAGTCTCTGGGCCGCCATGGCCAGGCGGACGTAACCGGGATGGTCGTAACCGAGCCGGAAGATCCGGGCCGATCCCTTCGAGCCGGAGTTCCCGTGACCGACGCTGGCCTGTTCGCAGACCACCACCTCCCGGCCCTGACCGGCGAGAGCCCGGGCCGCACTCAGCCCGAGGACCCCGGCTCCGACCACCACCACGTCGCTGTCCCTCATCATCAGGACCACTGGTAGTCGGCCAAGAGGGCGCTGATCCCGGCCACGTAGGGCCGGCTGATGGCCAGGATCCCGTGTTGACGGACCGAGGTGAGGCCCTGGTAGTAGCCGGCCAGGGCCAGATCCCGGCTTCCCCCCGTCTGGTCCAGGAGCCACCGGAGATAAGCGGCCGACATCTCGATGTTGTCCGACGACGAACGCGGATCGAGAGCCCCGTCGTCCAGCAAGCCCCGCACCGTTTCGGCCGCCGCCGGTTCGATCTGGCACAGCCCGACGGCCCCGGTGACCGAGACGGCACTCTCCTGCCAACCCGACTCCCACCAACAGGTGGCCTCCAGAAGCGAGGCGGGCAGCGCGCAGACCGAAGCCCAGTGCCGGAACACCGGCAACAGCGCCAGCCGGTCGGGGGCGGCCAAGAGCGTCGCCGGTAAGGCCCCGGCCGGCACCGTCGGCACCGCGCCGGTCGTCCCCGGGGCCCCCGACGTGACCGCCCCGGGGCAGATGGCGGTGGCGGTGGCCGGCGATCCGGGCCGCAGGGCGGCCGAGGCAACCAGGCCCGTACTCACCACCAGGACGACGGTCATCACCACCCCCGTCCGCCGGGCCCTCAGCTCTCGTCTCCGGCTTCTCCCCGTCACCACCGGGAGCCAGCCTGCTGGCCGGGACCACCGGCGGCAAGGACCGCCCTTTCACACCACTTCCACAGGTCCCTCTTGTGGACCCCACAGTTCCAGGGCTCATCCTTAGATACATGACCGACACCCCCCAACCGGAGACCGGATGCCCCTGGTCCGTACCGGTGGTCGGCCATACCCCGAGAGGGGATATCAGCTGGGGCCAGAGGCAGTGGGCTCCCCCGCCCCCTCGCCCGAGGGCCCGAGACGCCAGCCCGGCGGCGGCCGAATTTCGCCCCGACCGCCGCCGGGCTCAGGCGCTTCACCGCCGAGGAATCGAATAGGTCACCTGGGCCTTGGCCACCATGTCATCGTGGCCTTCAGCCCGCAGGGCCACGTCCACTACCCCGAGGGTCTTCCCCAGCTTCAGGACCCGGCCCTCGGCCACGATGTCGACCAGGGCCGGCTTCCGGAGGAAGTCGATGTGCAGGCTGGTGGTCACGGCCAGGGCCACCGGACCGATCTGGGCCAGGATGGCCAACCAGGCGGCGCAGTCGGCCAGACCCATGAGAGCCGGCCCCGACACCGTTCCCCCCGGACGACCGTGGACCTTGGTCACCGGCAGCCGGACCTTCACCCCCCACTCCCCCGAGTCCTCCACCACGATGGTCGACGGCGCGTCGGGAAACGCACCCAGTAGGAATTCCTGCAGTTCGTCGGTGGTCATGGCCGGCATCGGCCGAAGCGTACCGACCCGCGCGCCACCGACGGGCCCGCCACCGGCCACCAACCAGGGGGCTGGCTAAGGTGACTCCGCCGCCGGACGAGCGCATCGCGCCAGGCACGGTCAAGAAACGGGAGGGGACCACAATGTTGTTCCTGCACGAGGTGCACGAGGTCAAGGGAGCCAAGGAAGCTGAGTTCGAAGCGGCCTTCCGCGAGGGTTGGATGCCCACCCTGGCCAAGGGGGACGACGCCCGCCTTCTCTGGTATCTCCACCACGCCCACGGCTCGGGACCGGCGTACCACATGATCACCATCACGGCTATCCGCGACGGGGCCGCCTGGGAGGCCCTGGCCCACCGGATGCAGAACGGCGACCTGGCCCCGTGGGGACGTGAACTCGACGAACTCCGCCACGGGAACACGGCCAAGATGCTCCTCCCCGTCCCCTGGTCCCCCCTCCAGGATCTCGACCTCTCGACCGTCCCCACCGACGGTGCCACCCACGAGCTCTCCATCTACATGGAGGACACCGGTTGGCCCCACGCCGCCGTCGACGACTACGTCGACTTCTGGGAGAAGGGTTACTACCGGCCCATGAAGGCCCGCGACGGCACCCTCCTCGACATCCAGGTCGTCTTCCAGACCGCTTTCGGTTCAGGCAAGCGTAAGGAAGCGATCCTCATGCAGAAGATCGTCAACCACGACATGCTCCTCCACCTCCTTCTCCACGAGGTCCCCGACGAAATGCGTCAACCGGGCCAGTTCATGCACGACGCTCTCTCCTATCGCGACACCTGGGAGTCGAAGCTCCTCCGGACCTCGGCCTGGTCCCCTCTCTACTGACACCCGGCCAGGTTCCCTCGCAGGCCATCCGACAGGGCGTGGACGAACCCCCGGTCAAGGCCCGCGCCGTTCTCGACATCGTCGAGAAGATCCCGGCCGGCTCGGTCATGTCCTACGGCGACGTCGCCGCGCTGGCCGGCCTTCGTTCCCCCCGTTATGTCGGCCACGTCCTCACCCGTTTCGGTGACGGGGTCCCCTGGCACCGGGTGGTCATGTCCGACGGATCCTTCGCCCCCCATCTGGCCGTCGAACAGGTCGAGCTCCTCCGGGCCGAAGCCACCCCTCTGACCAGAGATTCCCGCCGCATCGACATGACCCGGGCCCGGTTGACCTGAAGTCCTGGGGCAGACTCGGGACGTGACCCCAGCCGACCCCGGGAACGAACCCGTCCGGGTCTCGTCGGGCTCCCCTTTCGAGATCACCATCGGCTTCAGCCGCCTGATCCGGATCGACGACCGCATCCTTCTCTCCGGCACCGGTCCCGTCTTCCCCGACGGCAGCTGCCCCGACGACCCCGCTCTCCAGGCCCGCCGTTGCCTGGCCATCATGGCCGGCGCCCTGGAAGAAGTGGGCGCCGGACTGGCCGACATCGTCCGCACCCGGATGTTCCTCACCGACGTGGCCGATGCCGACGCCGTCGGGGCCGTCCACGGCGAGTACTTCGCCGCCACCGCGCCGGCGGCCACCATGGTGGTGGTGGCCGGTCTCCTCGACCCCCGCTGGCGGGTCGAGATAGAGGCCGAGGCCCTTCTCCGAAGCTGACCGTTCCCGGTGGCGGCGTAACATGATTGCGGTTTTCTCGCATCATCGGACCGAGGAGAAACGTTGTCCGACCTGACCATCATCGACGAGTCCGTCCACACCGTCACCGGGGACGTCGAGGCCGGACGCTTCCTGGTCGACCCCGACGCCTTCCATGCCGCTCTCGGTTGGGAGCTCAAGCCCGAGGGACTCTGCCGGGGCGACATCTGCGTCCCCGTGGCCGATCCTGCCCCCCTCACGGTGGGCGGCCGTCTCGATGTGGCCGCCGTGGCCGCCGCCCTCGGTCGGCCGCTGGTCACCAATCCCGAGGCCGGCATCCTGGCCCTCGGCGTGGACCGCTCCGAGAGACGACGGGCCCTGGACGGTCTCGAAGCCCCGGACTTCTCGCTCCCCGATCTGGACGGCACCGCCCACGGTCTCGACGAGTGGTCGGGCAAGAAAAAGCTTCTGGTCACCTTCGCCAGCTGGTGCGGCTGCCGCTACGACCTCCCCGGTTGGCAGGAACTCCACGACGAGTTGGCCGACCAGGAGTTCACCGTCATCGCCGTGGCCATCGACAACTCACCGGAGGATGTCCGGCCCTTCGTCGACGGCATCACCTATCCCGTCCTCGTCGACCAGAACCATCTCCTGACCGAGCTCTACGCCATCTCCAACGTCCCCACCGTCCTCTGGATCGACGAGGACGACCGGATCGTCCGGCCCAACGGCATCGCCTTCGGCTCGGACATCTTCAAGGAGTTCACCGGCGTCGAGTCCGGCCCCCACATGGACGCCGTCCGCCGCTGGGTCAACGACGGCCAGGTACCCCTCATCGACGACGACGCCCGTCAGGCCGTGGCTGCACTCTCCGACGACGAGGTTCTGGCCCGCCTCCACTTCCGGGTGGCGGCCGAAGCTCTCCGCCAGGGCGACGAGACCACGGCCCGCCCCCATTTCGCCACGGCCACCGAACTGGCCCCCATGGACTTCACCATCCGCCGGGCGGCCATGCCGCTTCTGGGCGACGACCCCTTCGGTCAGGTCTTCTTCGACTTCTGGGAACAGTGGCAGGAAGCGGGCAGCCCCTACCACGGCCTCCCGGCCGAATCCGCTCTCTGAACCGACTCAGCCCGGCTTGGGAGCCGATCCCGGATCGAGACCGGCGGCCTCCATGCCTCTCTGGATCTGCTGGGTGGGCTCGTTGGTGTCGAGATAGTCCCGCCACCGGGTCACCCGTCCCTCGGCGTCCACCTCGATCACGGTGGCCCCTTCCATCTTGATGGGGATACCGGGCTTGTCCGGCCCCGACGGATGAAAGGTGGCCGTCCCCGTCCACTCGAAGACGGCCCAGTCGTCACCGCCCCGGATGGTGTCGATCCGCTGTTGCCAGTCGGGGAAGATGCTGTCGGTATCGTTGGCCACCTTCCGGACATCCGTCGTCCACGGGGTGACGGGATCGCTGAACAGCCCGCCCTGGGCGAAAAGAGCCTCGAAGGCATCGGCTCCGTCCGTCTCTTCCATCCGTCGCGCCCATGCCTGCCAGTCCACCGGCCTGCCCCCTTTGATTTTCGACAACGTCTCCACCGGCTCAACGCGGCCGGTGACTACGCCGCAGAGGATACGACCCCGCAGGCGGCCGGGTTGGCCCGAATCAGACAGTCGTGCCGGTGCCGGCCATGAACCGGGCTACCACGCCACCCAGTTCGGCCCCTTTGTCCTCCTGGATGAAGTGCCCGGCTCCGGCGATGGTGGTGTGCGGCTGGCCCTCGGCCCCGGGGACCCGCTCCTGGAAGATGGTGTCCCAGCCGCGGCTGGCCTCGTCCCCGTCGGAAAAGGCGGTGAGGAAGGGCCGGTCGAATTCCTGCAGCGCCGTCCAGGTGGCCCGGTTGATGGCGGCACCGGGATCGTTGGCCGTGAGGGGGATGAGCGAGGGGAATTGTCGCAACCCGGCCTGATAACTCTCGTCGGGGAAAGGAGCGTCGTAGGCGGCCAGCACTTCGGCGTCCACCTCTCCGGTAGTGGCGAACGAGACGAAGTCGCTGGCCCGCAACGACGGAGCCCGCTGCGTGTAGGAGACATAGTCGACCAACGCCTCCTGCAGCACCACCCGACCCTCCCCCGCTCCGTGATTGGCCCAGGCCGTCCGGCCTTCGAAGGCGGGATCCGAGGTGTGGAGCATGGTGTTGGAGGCCACCACCCGGGCGAACCGGTCGGGCTCGGCGGCCAGGACGGCCATCCCGATGGGACCACCCCAGTCCTGGACCACCAGCGTGATCCGGCTCAGATCGAGGGCCGCCACCAGACGGGCCGTCCAGTCGATATGCCGTTGAAACGTGTAGTCCAACCGGTTCGTCGGTTTATCGGAACGACCGAAGCCGATCAGGTCGGGAGCGAGCACCCAGTGGCCGGCGCCGGCCAGCTCCTCGATCACCTTCCGGTAGAGAAAGGACCACGTCGGCTGGCCGTGCAGCAGGAGAACGGGGTCGGCATCGGGGGGACCGGCCTCGACATAGTGCATCCGCAGCGGCCCCGTGCTCTTCGACCCCACTTCGACATAACACGGCGGATAGGGATAATCGGGCAGATCGACGAACCGCTCGGCCGGTGTCCGCACCAGATCCATCGGCTCCGTCTCCCCGTCTCGTGGCTCACCGGTGACCGGTGCCGGGCCAGTCTTCCCGCCTACAGCCTCCCCAACAAGCGGATGAACCAATACCGCCGTCCACATGGGTGTGGACAGCATCGACCCAGAATGAACGAAGAGTGACATCACCGTGACGGGACGGCCAACGGGGTGCGAAGGGAACATGATCCCGAGCCCTCCCGGCCCGGCGCCTGTGGATGAGCACCCATCCTGAAATGGCGGCCCCTGTCATAGGCTTTCTCCCGGTGAACTTTTATAACCCCGTCGCGAGCCCCTCTTCGACTCCGGTACGGCGACACCGGTGAGTAGCTGGGCCAGGGGTCCGGGATGGTGGCAAGCCTCCGATGGGCGGTGGTACCCGCCGGAGTCCCATCCGAGCGCCGTGCCGCCCTCTCCTGCGGTGGCCGGACTTTATGATCCAGGCCCTCACGAGGTCCGTCCGCCCCGCCTGAAACGACGCCGGAGCACCTGGTGGTCGGTCTCGGCCACCCTCGGGGCCGTCGTCGCCCTGATCGTGGTGCTGGTCGTCGTCTTGGCCGGTCAATCGAACGGCCCGTCACAGCACCGGGTGGCCACGTTCGTTCCTGTCCGTTCGTCGGTGACCACGCAGCAACTGGAGGACGTGACCAACCAGATGACCAGCCGGTTGCGGGCGGTGGGCGACGACACCGACGTGGCCGCGGTGAGAGGCCGGACGGTGGTGGTGTTCGGAACCACCAAACTTCCCGTTCCCGCCTCGGTCCTGGTAGGCACCGGCACTATTCAGTTCCGACCGGCGCTCTGCGGAGCCGACGCCTACGCACCGTCGAGAACGGGGGCCACACCGGGCCCTCTCCCGAGCGGATGCTCGGCGCCACAGTATTCGCTGATGGCGCCCACCCTGACCGTGGACACGTCGACCGGCAACTCCAATATCGCCGCCATCCCCCTCGATCCGTCGCTCGCCTCCTACCGGTCATCGACGCCCACCGACAACGCTGATAGCCCCGACAAGGCGGTGCTCGTCCCGTTGGTGGGCGGGGGCGGCGAGCGTTATCTCCTCGGTCCTTCCGAGTTGAGCGGAGCGGCGGTGGCCGGTGCCCAAGCCGCCTTCCAGTCTCCCAACTGGGTGGTGAACGCCACCCTCACCGAAACAGGATCAGCCGCCTGGGACGCGTTGGCGGACAACTACTTCCACGAGATCATCGGCATCGACTTCGATGGACGGATCATTTCGGCACCACTGACCCAGCCCGCCCAGTCCACCTTCACGTCCTTTGCCGGACGGGTGCAGATCAGCGGCAACTTCACCAAAGCAAGCGCTGACGACCTGGCCGCCGAGCTGACAACGGGCCCGCTGGCCGTTCGCCTGCGGGTTCGGTCCTAGTCGACGTCAGATTGGGAACGGGACGAGCCCGTCACGTCGTCGAGCCGTCGCTGCGCCTCCATTGGTACACCTTGGCTCCGAGGTTGGCGGCGAAACACAATGACGACGACCGGCAGCTCAAAGTCACCATCGATGCGGCCCCGAGCACATGCTGGGGCGAACTCCACGACGAGCCGTCGTAAGTGACCACTTGGCCGCGCACGTCGGCCACCACGGAGAAGGTCGGGGTCGGACACGACAGCGCGTCGTCGTTCAGGGGGGCCGAATCGATCTTCAGTGCGGAGCTCCACCGCGACCCGTTGTATGTGAGTACGTCACCGGGACCGGTGGGGTCGCCCGGGGACCCCGCTCCGGCCACACAGAACCGCGGTGAGGGGCACGAGACAGAACCCAGGGTAAAGCCCTGGCCCACGGCCAGCGGACGGCTCCACTTCGAACCGTTGAAGGTGGCCACCAGAGCGGGTGAGACGGGACCGCTGCTCGCTTCGGTGCCACCGGCGGCCACACAGTGGGTGGACGACGTGCATGACACCGAAGAGAGAAAGGCGTTGGCCGCCACCACCATGGGCCGGCTCCATCCCGATCCGGTGAAGACCCAGGCGGCGGCCACGAAGGTGGCCAGCGACGGATCGACGTCCTCCTGGCCGACGGCCAGGCAGAAGTGCTCGGAAAGACACGAAAGGGCGACGGGCACGCCGTCGGGATCGAATGGTTTCGTAGCACTCCACGACGACCCGTCGAAGGTCGTGAATCCGGCGTCCAGGTCCGGCGCCACACAGAAGGAAGGCGAGGCGCAGGAAACGGCCACCAGGACCGAGGAGGGGTCAGCCACGACGGGCGCTCTCCACGACGATCCGTCGTAGGTCCAGCCATAGCCGTGACCGCTGCCCGAGTCGGTCGGACCACCCACGCCGACACAGAAGGAGGCGGACGGGCATGACATCGAGTCAATACTCTGACCGGAGCCTCCGGGAGTCGGTGATCTGCTCCACACACCGACGACCCTCGAGCTTGTCGACGAGGTCGACGCGCCACATCCGACAACCACCAGTGACATCCCGACCAGCGCAGCCACCACCGTCCCCCGCCATGATCCGCGCCCTCTCGATTCTTTTAGCCGGCCGTAGTTCTCCGGCGCCCACTGCGTGACGGCGGCCACCTCCGAGTTATCGGAATCAGCCATTAGGGCCTGAAGCCAGTCACTGCAACTGATCGAGGAGCGCTTGGTAGGCATCGGCGAATTGGGTGAGTACCGGTCCGTTGCTTTCCACGGTCTGGTGGTAGGAGCCCTGGCTACTGGCGGAGCCCAGAACTGAGAAAAACAACTCCGCGTGCGTGCTGACGGTGCCCAGTCTTGACGCATCAGAGGCAGCATCGGCGGGCATCGAAATCGAGCGCAAGGCCCCAGTGAACGTCCCGAAAGCGGGAGCGACGACCCGGGCCGCGGTGGTCAGACAGTTGAGCGAAGTGCCGCAACTCTTCGTGTCCGTCTCGTACGTCCCCACGGCGGAGTTGAGTTTGTCGTATGCGACCTGGACCTGCACGCGTGCTTCGATGCCCTGGAGGAAGGAATGGCTACCGACCCGGAGGGTGATATTGCCGATATCAGCCAGCGCTCCGAGGACAAGGAAGACGACCAACCAGACCACGGCTCCACTCGACAGGATCAACCGCCAGCGCGGATCATCGACCGCTGAGCCGGCAACCGGATAGGAGTTTCCGTTGGCCGGTAGTGATGCTCGTCCGGGCTCCGGTGAGACGCTCGCCGGGTAAGGCGTCCCGTAGGACGGAGCCGCTCCATAGGGGCTCGACGAGGAGCCGTACGGCGTCGCCTGTCTACCTGACCACGGCGTTGCCGTTGGTGGTGGCGGCAGCGGTTCGTCCAGGGCCGCCGCTCCGGGATCCAGTGTCCAGAATTTCGTCCACGCTTCGCCCTGCTCCCCGATCGGCCACATCTGCGGCGGCGCCTTGAGGTCGCCCCGCAACCAGATCCCGCACTGCGACCGGTCGTCGGTGTACCCCCAGAGGTGAGTCGGCCCTCCGAACGTAAAGGTCACTCCCGGAAGTGACGGGGCGGTCGGCACCGAGGGCGGTGTCGGGTCGGCCGGTGGCGGCCAGTGGGCGCCGTAGGCCGGGGGGGCGCCGTAGGCCGGGGGTGCGCCGTAGGCCGGGGGTGCGCCGTAGCTGCCGTAGGCAGGAGGCGGCCCCTGGCTGCCGAGGATCCGTTTGTCGCCGAACAGCCCCCACGGATACTCCGAGGTGACCATGAGTGAATAGCCGAAGAACCGTGCCTGATAACGAAGAACAGCGGCATAGGCCTGATAGAGCGATGGTGGCATCCGACCGGAAAAGAGGACGATCACCCAGGCGATGAAACCGATAAGCGTAGAGGCCGCGCCCTGGACGACGTAGGCGAGAACGGCAGCGGGAAGGCCCAGGACCAGACGGAAGAGCACGGCCCAACGATTGAGTGGTCCCGGCTCAACGGCGACCCAAACAGGAAAGGTGTCGTCGGGCTCGAGTGTAAACGGCGGATACTTGTCGGTCATCAGGTACTGGTAGGCCGACACTCTCATCTGCCACCGGAGCACGCCGGGGAGAAAGTCGGCGGCGAATCGTGGGAGTCGACCCATGAACAAGGCGCCGAACCAACCGATCACGACGACGAAGAAAGCGGCGATCCCGATGAAGAACAAGACGAAAACCTGAGGAATGATCAGAATGAGCCGGAAGAAGACAGTGAGTCGACGTTGTTTCATCGACCCCTCGAAAGCCAACATGATCGGCGCCGCCGGCTGCGTTTCGTCGGTGACGGCCAAGGGATGTCCTCTCTTAGAGTCCAGGATCAGAGTCGGATAACAGTCAGTGTGACAGGACGGTCCTCCCGATGAAGCGATAGCCCTTTATCCGAGACTCGTCAGCCGGGCGCCGAGCGCCTGGTAGTCCTGATCGAAGCGGGTCAACAGTCGGGGCAGATCTGAGCTCTCGATGATCAACTGGTAGTGGCCGGCCGAGGTCGACGACGAGAGCTGAGCGAAGTCGACCCCGGCATGAGAACCGTCGGCGACGAGGACATGCTCCGCGGAGCTGGCCGATGACGGCATCGTCGTTCTGGTGACCTGATGGACGAAGACAGTGAAGGCTCCTGAGACCGTCTGCGCCGCCTGGGTGAGACAGGCGAGCGGGTCGGCCGTATTGGCACAGGACCGGGTCTGCTCTTGATAGAGAACGACCGACACACTGAGCGAGTGATATGCGCTCTGGACCTGAGCGGTGGCTGCCTCATCGGTGCGGATCCGGTCGTAGCGCGAGACGGTGGTGGCGATGTTCAAGGCCACCACGGAGGCCACTCCGAGTACGAGAAAGAGAACAACGTTGTTCTTGGCCGCTGGGGAGAGGACGAGGCGCCAATAGGGATCTCGCGCCGGTGAGGGCGGGACCGGTTGCCGGGCCGGTCCCTCACCGACCCATACCGCCGGCCCGGAGAAATCAGACAAGGAGCCGGGTGATTCGACCTCGGGATCACCGAGAAGTCCCCATGGGTACTCCGACGTGACCATGGTCAGGTAGCCGGCCAGGCGCGTCTCATAGCGGACGAAGCCGGCCAAGCCCTGGTGAAGCGACAGGGGCAACCGTCCGATGACGGCGGCGGTGACCCAGGCCACCAGAAGCACGACGGTGCCGAGGCCGAGGGTCGCCGTGCTCACGACCAGAAGAGCGGGCAGGGCCAGGACGAGACGCAGCAGAACACTCCACCGGTTGAGCCGGCTCGGTTGCGCGGTGACCCGGACGGGATAGCCGGCGTCACCCAGGGAGAAGGGAGGGTAGGCGTCGGTCAGAAGCAGGAGATAGGCGAGGACTCTGGTCTGCCAACTGAGGTAGCCGGCCAGAATGACGGCGGCGAACTGCGGGAGCCGTCCGACGATCAGCGCCCAGAACCATCCGACTCCCAGGATGACCAGGACAGCCGGACCGGCCAGGACGAGAGCGACCAGATGAGGGACAATGAGAAGCAGGCGAACGGCCACCGTGTACCGGCGTTGATCAGCCGGCGCATCGAAGGCGACGAGGACGGGTGTGGCCGACGGCCTGACGTCCGACATCACGACCACAGAACACCCCCCTCCTCGACGGCCCTGATCCCCTCAAAGCTCGAACCCGACGCTTTTCGTCTTTAACCAGTGTGGCAGCCCCTCCGGCCGAAACGCACGGCCGACGGCTTAAAAAGGAAACGGCCCGGATATGCGTCTCCGCA